>X208_Red_Sheep__coassemble_79_pt1 | contig 8915 bp, 5 predicted proteins | sample X208_Red_Sheep__metabat2_high_PE_002 | metagenome-assembled genome bin X208_Red_Sheep | reverse complement strand
ATGTTAAAGATATAGATACATGGAAAAAACTTTTTAATAACGATTTAGTTTTTCGTCAAGTGTTACTAAATCCCTGTTTTTATGGTAAGAATTTTAAAATAACAAACACCCCTTACTACTTCCTTGAATCCTTGAATCTTCCCAACTCACTTTCTGCTTCGTTAGAATGGGAGATACTGGAATACACTAAAGAAAAAATTGGAAGAATATTAACCCAATTAAGAAATAATAAAATAAAAGAAATTAAATAAATCGTATCTTTGCACTCATGAAAGATAAACTTTATGGAAAAACTTTGCAGGAATTAGAGGTGATTTGTGCTTCGCTTTCGCTTCCTGGGTTCACTGCTATGCAAATTGCGGATTGGTTATATAAAAAGGAAATTTCCTCAATTTCACAGATGTCTAACCTTTCTTTGAGGGCAAGAGCGGCATTGGAGGATATATTCGATTTTGGTCTTACGCCTTATAGGGAGAAAGTTGTGTCTAAGGACGGAACTAAGAAATATCTCTTTGAGTATGAGGGTAATGCGTGGGTAGAGGCAGTTATGATTCCCGATAAGGAGCGTTATACTCTTTGTGTAAGTACGCAAGTGGGGTGTAGAATGAATTGTCAGTTTTGCTCTACAGGTAAGCAGGGGTTAAAGCGTAATCTTACTACTAACGAAATTCTTAATATAATAAGGAGTATAGATGAGTTTTCGCTCTTAACTAATGTGGTGTACATGGGAATGGGTGAACCGTTGGACAATTATGATAATTTAATGCGTTCACTTGAGGTTTTGACGTCAAAATGGGGCATGGCATGGAGTGGAAAGCGTATAACGGTTAGCACTTGTGGTTTCTTACCTAAGTTAAAGGATTTTCTCAACTCGACTAATGTTCATCTTGCTATTAGTCTTCATAATATTATTCCAAGCGAGCGAGCAGAGATAATGCCTATTGAAAGGGCGTATAAGATAGAAGAGGTCATTGAGTTGTTAAAGCAGTATGATTGGAGTGGTCAAAGACGCTTAACTTTTGAGTATATTGTGTTTAAAAATCTTAATGATAAACCTCGTCATATTCTTTCGCTTGCAAAGGAACTTGGGGAGTTGGAGTGTAGGGTAAATCTTATTCGTTTTCACTCTATTCCTAATACTATTTTTCAATCTGCTGAGCAAGAGGATATGATTAAATTTAGAGATATTCTTTCTTCCAAAGGAATAACTACTACTATTCGTGCTTCAAGGGGTGAGGATATTTTAGCGGCATGTGGTTTGCTTAGTACGAAAAAATTATTATCTTTGCCTGTTAAAAACTAATGAAATTTATTTAATTTATGAGAAAAATATTTTTAATTTTTGCGTTATTAGTGGTAGGAATTACTACTAATTTATTTGCCGTAGTGGCATATCCTTATCCTTTAGAGTTTAAGCAAAGTGATAACTCTTATCTTACAGTTCAAATGCGTGGAGATGAGAGAGTTTCTTGGGGTAAGACTACTGATGATTACACTCTTATGCGTGCAAAGAATGGCGACTGGGTATATGCTATTTCTAATGGTAGTGGTGGTATGATACCTTCTACTATGATTGCTCATAATCCTAACGAAAGAAGTAGTCAAGAGATTAGTTTTATTGCAAATTTAGATAAGGCATTGTTTTATTCAAGGGAGCAAATTTCTTATTTAAAACAGTTATGGGAAATAAATGAGGATTTTCAAGATAGAAGAAAAAATGCAATTGGACAAGATACATCTTCTTCTTTTCAAGAGACTTATAAGTTAGTAGTAATTCTTATGTCTTATCCTGATTTTCCTTTTACTACTCCAAGAGAGGAAATTGATAATCTTTTTAACCAAGTGGGGTATTCTTCTAATGGTAGTACAGGTAGTGTGCATGATTATTTCGTTGCCTCCTCCTTTGGAAAATTGAACGTAGAGACACAGGTAGTTGGTCCTTACACTTCTTTTAATAATCTCTCATATTATGGTGAAAACAACGAAATTGGTGGTGGAGATATGAGAGTTAGGGAATTGATTACCGAAGCAGTTGATGCAGCAGATGCAGAAGTTGATTTTTCTCAATTTACTAATGAGAGTGAGAGTTATGTTAGTTGTGTGTATGTTATTTACGCAGGTTATGGCGAAGCAGCAGGTGGAGCAGCAAATACTATATGGCCACATCGCTCAGTAGTTTATCCTCCTATTATGAAAGATGGAGTGAATATTTATGATTATGCTTGTAGTAATGAAATAAATGGTTCTCCTTCTTATCCTTCTCCTTTGGTAATTGGTACTATTTGCCATGAGTTTTCTCACGCCCTTGGTCTTCCTGACTTTTATGATACTGACTATGAGGAAAATGGAAGTTTCTCTCATCATGATAGTTATGACTTAATGTGTAGTGGTAATTATAATAATGGTGGTAAAACTCCTCCTGTGTGGAATGCTTACGAGCGTAGTATTAGAAATTATGTTAATATTGAGGAAATAAGCACTGAGGGTGATTATACTCTTGCTCCGTTGATGAGCGATAACGTGGCATTTAAAATGAGTTTTAATAACGATGAATACTTTATTTTGGAAAATAGACAACAAACTTCTTGGGATTATTATCTTCCTGGACACGGTATGTTAATTTTCCATATAAATAGGAATGCTCCTGGATGGAATTCTAATTGTAGTAATTGTAATCCTAATAATCCTGGTTTCGACTTAGAAGAGGCAGGTGGTAGTGGATGGTATGTTTCTGATAGCGAAAAACCTTTCCCAGGAACTGGTTATAATACTTCTTTTACTGATGAAACATCTCCAAGTAGTCAATCGTTTAACGGAACTTATTTAAATCGTCCTATTTTTAATATTGCAGAGAATACAACAACAAAAAATATTACCTTTACTCTTGGTCAAACCCCTCGTCCTATTGTTAAAACTCAATCACCTGTTATTAAAATAGATACTATTAGTGTGGGAGTTGTTATAGAAAACTTATCTTCTTTTAATATAGTAGAAGCAGGAATTTGTTATAGCACTACAAATCTTCTACCTAATCAGGCAACTGATAGTAAGGTAATGGCAAGTAATATTCAAGCAAATATGTCTTTGGATTTGACAAACCTTTTACCTAATACGGAATATTATGTAAGAGCATACGCTAAAACTGCAACTGAGATAGGTTATGGTGAGGTAATCAAGATTAAAACTCCTTGTAGTGCAATAGATGATTTACCTTATATAGAAGAGTTTAATGATGTTATGGACCTTCTTTGCTGGAGTCAAGAGGCAACGCTTTATGTGGATAATGGATGGAAATTAAATGATAGCACTGGCATTGCTTTTATTAAATCAAATAGAACCTCAGGTAGTCAAACAACTATTTTAGTTTCTCCTCTTTTTGATTTATCGGCATTGAATTCTCCTATTTTGAAGTTCTCACACACTCAAAAAACTCTAAATTATAAAACAGATAATTTACGTATAAAATATAAAACTCTTCAAGGTTCTTGGACTCAATTAGAAAGTTATACCTCAAACATAGCATCTTGGACTGATGAAATTGTTAATTTACCTGCAAATCAAGATTATATAATACTTGGTTTTGAAGCAGAGGTAAAGGGAGGTGAAGGTGTACAATTGGATAATGTTCAAATCTATGATGGTGATATGAGTGCTTATCCAAGTGTTCAAACGCTTTCTACTCAATTTGTTAGTGATAATGCAGCAAGCGTTAGTGCAAAATTAAATGCTCATGGAAATAACACTGTTCATACCTTAGGAATATGCCTATCAACACACCCTAACCCTACTATTGATGATGAAATAATTCTTACTAATGTATCAGAAGAGGTATTTACAATAGATTTAGAAAACTTAATTTCTCATACTACTTATTATGTAAGAGCATTTGCAAGAAATAATGGACATATTTCTTATGGCGAAGAATTGAGTTTTATAACAGAATGTGCAAGAATTGTAGATTATCCTTTCGTTGTTAATATTCCTGAAATTCAATCTTGTGTAGAAATGAATACTTCTTGGCAATTTGATGAGCAAACAACTATCTATACTTTCTCTTCTAATGAACAAAACGCTACTTCTAAGTTAGTTTTACCAATATTAAATATGTCTAACAGAGAAGCAACTTATATTAGTTTTGACAAAAAGAATAATTCTGATGTTTTAAGAGTGTTATACAAAAACTCTATTGAGGGAGAATGGAGCGAAATTGCTAATTATTCCTCTGCTCAAAATGAGTTTACAAGAGATTCTCTATTACTTACTAACCTTTCAGAAAACTATTACATCGCTTTTGAAGGGGTAAGTAATCTTTCTTCTATAGAGTTGAAAAACATAGTAGTTTATGCTACTTATCAATTGCCTATTCTTAATGTAGAACAACTTTCTGCTACTTACAATTCTATTTCAGTTACAGCAGATGTTATTTATGAGGGTGTTTCTTCTATTAGCAATAAGGGTATTATATGGGGCACTTCTGCTGATATTGACTTAACTAATTCTAATGTAATTCCTCTTGGAAGTGGCATGGGTAGTTTCTCAACTACAATCAATAATCTTACCGAAAACACTACTTACTATGTTAAAGCGTTTGCAACTAATAATAATGGCACTTCTTATACCTATCCTCAACAAATCACAACTCCTTATACTCCTATTTTCAACAATACTATAGGAAGCGACCAAACTATTTGCGAAGGAGTAGTTGCTAATATGTTAATGGGTTCTTTGCCAACAGGAGGTAATGGAGAATATACTTATCTTTGGATTATGAGTACTGATTCTTTGCAAACTTGGAGCGAAGCAAGCATTGGAAGTGATTACACAGGACAAAATCTTGATATGAGACAACTTTTCGATACTACTTATTTTGCAAGAGTTGTTTATTCTAATCACGTTTGCGATACAAGTAATGTAGTTGCAATCAATGTTCACTCAACAACAAAACCAGGTAACGTATTCGTTTCTACAAATACAGTATCTGTAGGAGAAGCAGTAGAACTTCAACTAAGAGCATCTTTTGGTGAGGTATTGTATTGGGAGTATAAAAAACCTGAATTTAATTGGTTAGAAATGGAAAACTCCGCTGATTTAAAAATTATTTCACACTATCCAAACATAACAGGTGAATGGCAATACAGAGCAGTGGTTCAAAATGGAGTTTGTCCTGCTAAAACCTCAGGAGTAGGAATAGTACTTGTTGATGGAGTAGGATTAGACGATGTTGCTAACAACCAAATAGAAATTAAACTTTTACCTAATCCTTCAAAAGGAAAAGTTAGATTTGAAGTGAACTCTTCTTCAAACAAAAATGTTAATTTAGAGGTTTATGATATGCAATCACGCAAAGTGTATGTAGAAGAAAACACAACTCTAAATCAACTCTCTCAATCTACATTAGATTTAACTCACCTAACAAATGGCACTTATTTAATTAAGATTATTTCTTCTGATAAAGAAGAATGGAGTGAAAAATTGATAATATCTAAATAGAGATGTGGGAGAAATATAATCAAGATATAATTTCACATATAGAACTTGCACTTAAAGAAGATGTGGGACAAGCAGACCACTCTTCTTTATCGTGCATTGAAAAAACAACAATAGATAAAGCAAAACTTGTAGCAAAACAAGATTGCATAATATGTGGAATAGACGTTGCAAGAAAGGTTTACAACCAAGTTGATGAAAGCGTAAAGTTTACTGCTTTGAAAAAAGATGGAGATAAGGTAAAAAAAGGCGAAGAAGTGTTTAAGGTAGAGGGTTCTGCTATTTCAATTCTTACTGCCGAACGCACTGCATTGAATTATATGCAAAGACTAAGTGCAATTTCAACTCGTACTTCTTATTATCAATCTTTAATTGAGGGAACAAACGCTAAACTTCTTGACACAAGAAAAACAACCCCTACAATGCGTATATTAGAAAAGTATGCAGTGAAAACAGGAGGTGGAACTAATCATCGCTTTGGTCTCTATGATATGATAATGCTAAAAGATAATCATATAGACTTTGCAGGAGGAATATCAAGGGCAATAGACAAGGTTCACAACTATTTGAAAGAAAACTCCCTTAACCTAAAAATTGAAATAGAGGTAAGAGATTTTTCTGAACTTAACCAAGTTTTAGAAAAAGGAGGAGTAGATAGGATTATGCTTGATAATTTCAGCGTAGAGGATACAAAAAAAGCAGTTGAGATTATAGGTAAAAGATATGAGATTGAAAGTTCAGGAGGAATAAACGAAACAACTCTTCCTCTTTATGCACAAACAGGTGTAGATTTCATATCTGTTGGAGCATTAACCCACAAAATCGATAGCATAGATTTAAGTCTTGTGGCAGACAACTAAATGACAAAAAGGGGGAATAAATACCTAAGAAAAATATTATATTGGCGTCCCGTTAGAACTCTTTTGCACTATTCTCGATTAGTAGTTTTACCGGGATTTCAAGGCATACCTTTATTTGACGTAGGCATATTCTTTATTAAAGGATTAGCAAAAGGAGCAATAAACCAAAGAGCATCTTCAGCAGCATTTCGTTTTGTGATGGCAATTTTTCCTCTGCTATTGTTTCTCTTCACACTCCTACCCTATTTCGACACTCAATATTATTCAAATCAAATATTTACATTCCTCAAAGATATACTCCCTCTTAATATTTACCAACCAATAGAAGCAACTTTAATTGAAATCCTTTCTCGCAAATACAATAGTTTGATGTCAATAGGTATCGTAACAGCAATTTACGCAAGTTCAAGTGGAATTAACGCTATGATGATTTCCTTTCACACCTCAAAACACGAATCAATAGAAAAACGCAGTTGGTGGAAAAGACGTTTAATCTCTATAGTTATGGTTATCTTTGGAGTATTTGGCATAATTATAGTTCTCACCTTATTAGGAGGTTTCAAATGGTTTATAAACTACTTAGTTACAGAGGAAATAATTAACACAACATTTCAAATAATTTGCTTACAAATAATACGATGGGTGGTAATTATTTCAATGATTTATTTTGCACTTAGTTCATTATATTATTTCTCCTTAGAATCAAAAAAAGGGTATAAGTTTTTTTCAGCAGGAGCAACTCTTGCTACAATACTCTTTATCATAACAACTCAAGCATTTATTCTCTACATACGGTTTTTCCCTTCCTACAACGCACTCTATGGTTCAATAGGGGTTTTAATTTTCCTTTTTTTATGGATTTACCTCTCTTGTTTTACAATTCTAATAGGTTTTGAACTCAATGCAAGCATTTCTGATGCCTATCAAGAGAAGTATTCCGATGAGTTAATAGCAATTTCAAGAACTGCAAGAACTACTAAAATATCTCAAAGAATTAAAAAATTATTTCTTAGTTTCAGAAAAAAATATCAAAGAATTATAACAAAATAAAGATATGAAAATACCATTCTCTCCTCCTTACATAGACAAAGATGTAATAGACTCTGTTTGCCAATCCTTAAACAGTGGGTGGATTACAACAGGTCCGAAAGTCGCTGCATTAGAAAGCGAATTAAAAGATTATTTAAAAGCAAAAAGTGTAGTTGCAGTTAATTCTTGGACCTCAGGAGCAACATTAGTTCTTAGATGGTTAGGCGTAAAACAAGACGATGAAGTAATAGTTCCTGCATATACCTATTGTGCAACAGCAATGGCAGTTATGGAAGCAGGAGCAAAACCTGTAATGGTAGATATTTCTCCAAGAGATTTAACTATAGATGTAGAAAAAATAAGAGAAGCAATAACTCCACGTACAAAAGCAATTATAACAGTTGATATTGCAGGAATGCCTTGTCAATACGACAAAATAAAACAAATGCTTGATACTTCTGAGGTAAAAGAGAAATACACTGCTAACTCAGATGTACAAAAGAAATTAAACAGAATACTACTCATTTCCGATTCAGCACACGCCGTAGGAGCAGAATATAGAGGTAAAACAATAACTCAATGGGTAGATGTAAGCGTTCAATCTTTCCATGCAGTAAAAAACATAACCTCAGCAGAAGGAGGAGCGATTTGTCTTAACCTTCCCGAACAATTTGATGAAGAAGAAACAAGAAAATTCTTTAAACTAATGACTCTAAACGGTCAAACAAAAGACGCTTTCACAAAAAATCAAGCAGGAGCATGGCGTTATGACATAGTAGAGTTTGGAATGAAGATAAATCTCCCTGATATAAACGCAGCAGTTGCCCTTGCACAACTAAGAAAGTATGACTATTTACTACAAGAACGTAAAAGAGTTTTTGACCTTTATCACTCCCTATTAAGCGAATATCATTGGGCAATACTACCTCCAAAATCCAATAGTACTTTCCAATCGGTTTATCACCTATTCCTACTAAGAATAAACCCTATTACCGAAGAAGAAAGAAATCAAATAATAGAAAACCTATCGAAAAAAGAAATTGCAACAAACGTTCATTATATTCCTATGCCTGAACTCTCACTTTTCAAACGCATGGGGTATAAATCCGAAGACTATCCACAAGCAATGGACGCCTATGCAAGAGAAATCACACTACCTCTTTATCCTCAACTAACAGATGAACAAGTAAAACACATAGTTCGCAATTTGGTAGAAGAATATTATAACGTTGTAAACAAATAAATAAAAGAATGAAAAGACTATTTGATATAACGGCATCTTTTTTCGGTATTTTAATTCTCTCTCCCCTACTTATCTTTATCGGATTATGGGTAGGACTTTCAAGCAAAGGCGGAGTATTCTACAAACAAATAAGAGTAGGCAAAAACAACAAAGACTTCAAACTCTATAAGTTTCGTTCAATGAGAGTAAACTCCGACAAACAAGGATTACTCACAGTTGGAAGCAAAGATTCTCGAATAACAAAGGCAGGGTATTTTATAAGGAAATATAAAATTGATGAACTACCTCAACTAATC
>X208_Red_Sheep__coassemble_78_pt1 | contig 8934 bp, 7 predicted proteins | sample X208_Red_Sheep__metabat2_high_PE_002 | metagenome-assembled genome bin X208_Red_Sheep | reverse complement strand
GTTTATAGATAGGTTTATGAATAAGAGATATATTCCCTCTTGGATAATATCTTTAATAGATTCTTTCATAATCTTGTTTTCTATAATCATATCAGGAGTATTACTTTCGTTAAAAGAAATTTGGTTTAATTTTCCTTTTGATAACTATTCTCTTCGATTCATAATTATTACTTTTCTTAGCATAAACATATTCCTACACCTATTTCGCATAAATAAAAGTGTGATCCGCTATTCTTCATTTAGCGATATGTTACGCATACTTTTTGCAATTTTAATTCCTACAATTCTTTTACTTTTAGCAAATATAATATACAAATTAAATATAGGCAAAGACTATATTCCAAAAGAATTGATTCTTGTCAATGCAGGGGTATGTTTTATTGGGCTATTTATGTTTAGAATGTTTGTTCGTTGGTTGTTTGAAAAAGCATACAAATCAGGAATCAACACTGAACTCAATACACAAGTTATTATTTTTGGAGCAGGAAGAACAGGGACTGCTACTGCAAATACCTTAACAAGTGGAACAAGAAAATACTACATAAAAGGCTTTATTGATGATGATCCAAACTTGCAAGGAAAGACTATTAACGGACAAAAAATCTACGGAAGAGATAAACAAGAATATTTAATAAAGTACAAAGACATTGACCAATTGATTATAGCAACAAATAGAATAAGCACCGAGAGAAAAAACGAGATATTTGAACTCTGTCATGCCAATAATGTAAAGGTTTTGACCGTTCCGCCAATCAAAACGTGGAGCGAGGGAAAATTAAATGCTAATCAAATAACCGAAATCCAAATAGAAGACCTTTTAGGTAGAGAAGAAATCAACATAAATCGTGCAATCATTGCTCAACAAATGCAAGGAAAAACAATTCTTGTTACAGGAGCAGCAGGAAGCATAGGAAGCGAAATCGTAAGACAACTTTCAGCTTATTCTTCTCGTCTTATTTTTCTTGATCAGGCAGAAACCCCACTTTTTCACATAGAAAACGAAATCACAAATAAATATCCACAAATAGAAAAGTATATAGAAATAGCAGATGTTAGAGACAAAAAACGTCTAAGAGATATTTTTGAGAAATATAATATAGATATTGTCTTTCACGCTGCGGCTTATAAACACGTTCCTATGATGGAGCGTGCACCATACGAAGCAGCAAGTGTAAATATCATTGGAACAAAAAACGTAGCCGACCTTTCGCAAGAGTTTGGAGTAGAGAAATTCATAATGATTTCGACAGATAAGGCAGTAAACCCAACAAATGTAATGGGGGCAACAAAGCGTTATGCTGAAATCTACATAAAACAATTAGATTCGCAAGCATATAATAAAACCAAATTCATAACAACTCGTTTTGGAAACGTCTTAGGCTCAAACGGAAGCGTGATTCCTCTTTTTAAACAACAGATTTTAAAAGGAGGACCATTGACTGTAACTCATAAAGACATCACACGCTATTTTATGACAATACCCGAAGCGAGCCGATTAGTCTTAGAGGCTGCAACAATGGGACAAGGCGGAGAAATATTCCTATTTGATATGGGTAAACTGGTAAAAATTCTTGACCTTGCAGAAAGAATGATAAAACTTTCGGGATTAAAACCATACGAAGATATTGATATTGTTTTCTCAGGGCTTAGAAACGGAGAAAAACTCTATGAAGAGCTTCTTTGCGAGAGCGAAAACACTCTTCCAACCTATCATAAAAAAATCTTCAAAGCAAAACATCAAGAAATTGACCTTGACTTAGTGAAGACTTGTGTTGAGAAAATGCAAGAAATATTACAACAAAAAAGCGATAAGCAAGACTTTGAAATCGTTGGCAATATAAAACAATTAGTAAAAACCTACAAGAGCAACAATAGTATTTACTCTCAACTTGACAAAGCCGATGAAGAATAAAAGAATGCTTATTGTTGGCAACCCTAAAAGCATACATACTATAAGATTAAGTCGATTTTTTGAAGAAAACTATCAAGTAGAATTGATAGATGAAAGAATTGATTTTTCTTTTCGCAATTTCTTTTCAGCCTTAAAAGAAGTGAAGAAAATCTTATCTTGTAATAGATATGATATTCTTGTGCTTTATCAACTCAATTTAACGGCTTTTGTTGCAACATTGGCAAATAGAAAAAAGAAAATCCCAGCTTTCGCAATAGGAATAGGAAGCGATATTCTAACAATGCCGAAAAAAGGTTGGGCATACAAAGCAATGCTGAAATATATCTTAAAACATTCTCAGGCATATAACGCAGGAAGTCCTTATCTTTTGGAGCAAATGCAAAAATACTGTCCTAAAAACTCTGAAATCCTACTTGCAAACCTTGGAATCAATCCAATTCAAGCACAAAAAAAAGAAAACATAATTTACTCCAATCGTTTGCATAGTCCTTTGTATAGAATAGATGAGGTGATAAAAGCCTTTGCAAACTTTGTTTCAAAGCCCGAGCTTGAAGATTGGCGTTTAGTTGTTGCGGCAACAGGAAAAGAAAAAGAATTTCAACAACTTTCGCAATCACTTGGCATAGAAGATAAAGTGAAATTCGTAGGTTGGCTTTCGCAAGAGGAGAATGCCGAGTATTACGCAAAGAGTAAGATTTACATTTCTTTACCTAAAAGCGATAGTTTCCCTATTTCTCTTATGGAAGCAATGAGCGGAGAGTGTCTTTGTATAGTTTCCGACTTGCCAGCCTATAAAGGAATAATGAAAAACAACGAAAATTGTCTTGTTGTTTCCGACTTAGAAATAGAAAAAGCCGATTATATAGAGAAAGTCTTGCAATTAGACACTCCCTCAATTCTCAAACAAAACAAAATCTTTGCAGATTCTTACGCCGATATTGAAAAAAACAAAGAAAAGTTTATTTCCACAGCAGAAAGATTAGTTCACTGCAAATAAAACGCTAATTTATTAAGTGTAAAAAACAAGTTTTGATTATGAAAGAAATTAAATTGTGGTATTGTTTGGTGATGGATTTAATTGGTATGGCAACTTATTTTGTTCCTGCGTTAGGGGAGAGTTTTGATTTAGTTTGGGCTCCTATTTCGGCTATTGTGTTTTATATTTGGTTTCGTAAACCTATTGGCTCTATGATTGCAATGGCAGAGGAAGTCTTGCCGTTTACCGATATTATTCCAACATTCACTATTGCTTATCTTTTGTTTAAGAATAAGAAATAAAAAAAGCCCGAACTCAATTAAGAGTTACGGGCTTTAATCATTATCATGAAAAAATGCATTATTATTTTCTTGCTTCAAGCAAAAGTTCTAACATTTTTGTTGCACTTTCAGAGATTATTGAACCTGGTCCAAAGATTGCTGCTGCACCTGCTTTGTAAAGGAAGTCATAATCTTGTGGTGGAATAACTCCTCCTACAACTACCATTATGTCTTCTCTTCCAAGTTTCTTTAATTCTTCTATGATTTGAGGAACAAGTGTTTTGTGTCCTGCTGCAAGTGAAGAAACTCCTACGATGTGAACGTCGTTTTCTACTGCTTGTTTTGCACTTTCTGCAGGAGTTTGGAACAATGGTCCCATATCTACGTCAAAGCCTAAGTCTGCATATCCTGTTGCAACTACTTTTGCTCCACGATCGTGTCCGTCTTGTCCCATTTTTGCTATCATAATACGAGGTTGTCTACCTTCTAATTTTGCAAACTCATCACAAAGTTCTTGTGCTTTTTTGAAGCTTGCATTGTCTTTTGCATCTGCTGAATACACGCCTGATATAAGATTTATTTTTGCTTTATAACGTCCGAAATGTTTTTCTAATGCGTAAGAGATTTCTCCAAGTGATGCACGTTTTCTTGCTGCATCTACTGAGTATTCTAACAAATTGCCTTTGCCTGTTGCTGCAACGTTAGAAAGTGCTTCTAATGCTGATTGTACATCTGCTTCGTTTCTGTTTGCTCTCAACTCTGCCAAACGTTTGATTTGTTGTTCTCTTACTGCTGTGTTGTCGATTTCCAAAGTATCTATTTGGTCTTCTTTTGCAAGTCTGTATTTGTTTACTCCAAGGATTGTATCTTTTTGTGAATCTATTCTTGCTTGTTTTCTTGCAGAAGCTTCTTCGATTCTCATCTTTGGAATACCGCTTTCGATTGCAGCAGCCATACCACCAAGTTTTTCAACTTCTTGGATATGTCCCCAAGCTTTGTGAGCTATTTCGTGAGTTAAGCTTTCTACATAGTAGCTTCCTGCCCATGGGTCAACGCTTCTGCAAATATTTGTTTCTTCTTGTAAGTAAATTTGTGTGTTACGTGCAATACGAGCAGAGAAGTCTGTTGGTAATGCAATCGCTTCGTCAAGTGCGTTAGTGTGAAGTGATTGTGTATGTCCAAGTGCTGCTCCTAAGGCTTCGATACATGTTCTTCCTACGTTGTTGAATGGATCTTGTTCTGTTAATGACCAACCTGATGTTTGGCTGTGTGTACGTAAAGCAAGAGATTTTGGATTTTGTGGGTTGAATTGTTTTACTAATTTAGCCCATAACATTCTTGCTGCACGCATTTTTGCAATTTCCATAAAGTGATTCATTCCGATTGCCCAGAAGAATGATAGTCTTGGTGCGAATTGGTCAACGCTCATACCTGCATTGATACCTGCTCTTAGGTATTCCAATCCGTCTGCAAGAGTATATGCCATTTCTATATCGCATGTTGCACCTGCTTCTTGCATGTGGTAACCTGAAATAGAAATAGAGTTGAATTTTGGCATATTCTTTGATGTGAATTCGAATATGTCAGCGATTATTTTCATTGATGGTTTTGGTGGGTAGATGTAAGTATTACGCACCATGAATTCTTTCAAGATATCGTTTTGAATTGTTCCTGAAAGTTTGTCCATTGAAACACCTTGTTCTTCGGCTGCAATGATGTAGAATGAAAGAATTGGCAATACTGCTCCGTTCATTGTCATTGAAACAGACATTTTGTCCAATGGAATTTGATCAAATAGAATTTTCATATCTTCTATTGAACAAATACTAACACCTGCTTTTCCTACGTCTCCAACTACTCTTTCGTGATCTGCGTCATATCCACGGTGAGTTGCAAGGTCAAATGCACAAGACAAACCTTTTTGTCCTGCTGCTATGTTACGACGATAGAATGCGTTAGATTCTTCTGCTGTTGAGAAGCCTGCGTATTGACGAACTGTCCAAGGACGCATTACATACATAGTTGAGTATGGTCCACGCAAGTTTGGTGCTATACCTGCTGCGTAATTTAGGTGTTCCATACCTTCTAAGTCTGCTTTTCCATAGACAGGCTTTACTCCAATTTGTTCTGTTGTAATCCAATTCTTTGCATTACCAACTTCTTTTTCCCATACTCCAAAATCAGTTGCTGGTGCAAATGATTTGAAATCGATGTTTGTAAAATTTGGTCTCATTTATACTTAATTTTTTATTTTATTTCACTAATTACAATTAATCTGCAAAATTAGTTGTTTATTTTGAACTTTCCAATAAAATTAGCGATTTTTCTAAGAAATATTTGTTTGTTTTTAGGTAAATATATATTTTTGCGACCGTATTAACGTATTTGAGTACGCTATATGGAGCAAAAATTAAGTATTTCTATTGTTGATGACAATTGTTTTTCTGGCGATAAAATTATCCATAGATTAAGTGCTAATCCTTCTTGGATTTGTCAAAGATTTAATGATGTTAAAAAGTTTTTATTTTCTCATAAGAAGGAATTTACACAAGATGTATTGATTTTATATTACAACCATAATTCTACTATAACGGTTGAACAATTGATAGAATTGTTTAGAGAAAGATTTCGCACAACAAAGATTTTATGTGTTGTACCTGAGGATTTTATATTGCATTCAAAAGATATATTGTTAGAACCTAATGTGATAGATGTAATAAGGAGTTCTACTATTTTGGAGGATATGTTATGGAATCACATGGTTAATATTCACAATGAAAGAAAATTAGAGAAGAAATTAGTTACCATAGAAGATAAGACTTGTTTTGTAACTAATTCTCCTAAGATGGAAAAAGTAAATTTCCTAATTGAAAAGGCTACACAAACAGATATTAACGTGTGTATTTATGGAGAGACAGGAACAGGGAAAGATGTTATAGCAAAGCAAATACATAATAACTCAAAGCGTTCAACTTATCCTTTTGTTGCAATAAATGTTGCGGCAATACCAGAGGATTTGGTGGAAAGTATGTTTTTCGGTCATGAGAAAGGAGCCTTTACGGGTGCAGTTACAAAAAGAATAGGATTTTTTGAAGAGGCTCACAAGGGTACATTATTCTTAGATGAAATAGGAGATATGAGTTTGAATATGCAAGTTAAGTTATTGAGAGTTTTGCAAAACGGACGAATTACAAGAGTAGGAGGAAGAGGTGAAATACCGGTTGATGTAAGAGTTATTATTGCAACACACGTAGATATGACTTCTCTTATTGATAAAGGATTGTTTAGAGAAGACTTGTATTATCGCTTAATGGGATTGACAATCAATATTCCACGCCTTGCAGAAAGAGGAGAAGATATTTTGTTGTTGGCAGATATGTTTATAACAGATTTTTGTATAAAGAATAAAAAACCTCTTTGTTATCTTTCCACTGCTGCAAAAAACGCTTTGTTGTCATATTATTTCCCAGGAAATGTAAGAGAATTAAAATCCATAGTAGAATTAGCAGTTGTACTATGTAAAGACAATATAATACAACTTGAAGACCTTTCTTTAAGAGAGTCTGACTATAAAAAACAAGATATTTTAGAAACAGAACGCACTTTAAAAGACTATGAGGCAATTATCATTAAACATTTCTTAAAAAAATATAATAACAAAGTTAGGTTAGTTGCAGATAAATTAGAAATCAGTAAAACAAAAATCTATAAACTAATTCAAGACGAAAAATTATAAAACTATATATGAGAGAAGTAATTTGCCCACGTTGTGGAAAAAAGTTTGAATGCAAACATAACGCAGAATGTTTCTGTACAAAATATTATTTAAGTGAAGAAAAAAGAAAAGACATTCAATCCAAATGGAGTGAATGTCTTTGTGAAGATTGTTTGTCTTTATTTGCTCAACCTATTGAGCTAAAATATGAATCTCGTTCTTAGCCAATTCAACTAATCCGCTGTTAATTGCAAAAGATTTTTCTTCGCCAGAGATTTCCTCTATCACAATATCTCCCTTACCAAGAGCCGAAATCAAAGGTGCGTGGTTGTTCAATACTTGGAATTTTCCATCAATTCCTTGCATTTTTACCGATTTAACCTCACCCTCGTAAAGAGTTTCTTCTGGACTTACTATACTTAGTTTCATATTCTTGCAGTTTATTTAGCAGCTTCCATCAATTTCTTTCCTTTTTCTATTGCTTCCTCAATTGTTCCAACCATCATAAAGGCTGCTTCTGGATATTGGTCAACTTCTCCGTCCATAATCATATTGAAACCTTTGATAGTATCTTCAATAGAAACGAAAGCACCTGGAATACCTGTGAATTGTTCAGCAACGTGGAAAGGTTGAGACAAGAATCTTTGAACACGTCTTGCTCTTGCAACAGTTAATCTGTCTTCTTCTGACAATTCTTCCATACCTAAGATAGCAATTATATCTTGAAGTTCAGAATATCTTTGAAGAATCATCTTAACTCTTTGAGCAGTTTGATAATGCAAATCTCCAACAACTTCCGGAGTCAAGATTCTTGAACTTGATTCCAAAGGATCCACAGCTGGATATATACCTAATTCACTAATTTTTCTTGATAATACGGTTTGAGCATCCAAGTGAGCAAATGTAGTTGCAGGAGCAGGGTCTGTTAAGTCGTCAGCAGGAACATACACCGCTTGAACAGAAGTAATAGAACCACGATTAGTAGAAGTAATACGTTCTTGCATAACCCCCATTTCAGAAGCTAAGGTTGGTTGATAACCTACCGCAGAAGGCATACGTCCTAATAAGGCTGACACCTCACTACCTGCTTGTGTGAAACGGAAAATGTTGTCAATAAATAACAAGATATCTTTTCCTCCTGTTGTTTCATCACCATCACGATAATACTCAGCAACAGTCAAACCAGAAAGAGCAACTCTCGCTCTTGCTCCCGGTGGTTCGTTCATTTGTCCAAAGACAAGAGTACATTTACTATTCTTTAAGGCTTCTTTATCTACCTTTGAAAGATCCCAACCGCCTTTTAGCATATCTTCTTTAAACTCATCTCCGTATGAAATAACACCACTCTCAATCATTTCTCTAAGAAGGTCATTTCCCTCACGAGTTCTTTCTCCAACACCTGCGAAAACTGATTGTCCAGAGTATTTTTTTGCGATGTTGTTAATCATTTCTTGAATGAAAACAGTCTTTCCAACACCTGCACCACCAAACAAACCGATTTTTCCTCCCTTTGCGTAAGGCTCAATCAAGTCAATAACCTTAATACCTGTATAAAGCACTTCGGTTGAAGTAGAAAGATTTTCAAATTTAGGAGGAGTTCTATGTATAGGATATGATTTTTCTCTTTTAACAGGCTCAATTCCGTCAATTGTTTGCCCAATTACATTAAAAAGTCTTCCATTAATGTCTTCACCAACAGGCATTGATATAGGTTCTCCAAGATTTTCTACAACCAAACCACGTTGTAAACCATCTGTTGAATCCATAGCAATTGTTCTAACAGTGTTTTCTCCAATGTCTTGTTGGCATTCTAATATCAATTCGCTACCATCTTGTTTTATAACGCGTAAAGCATCATAAATATTAGGAAGTGTTTCGCCTGCTGGAAAGTTTACGTCAATCACAGCACCGATTATTTGAGAGATTTTACCTCTGCTGACTACACTACTCATAGTTCTTTTTAATTATTCGTTTAATTCAGTTTGCGAATATACACTTATTTATTGAATAAAACTGCCTTTTTTATTATTTTTTTCTTAACATAGTTTTC
>X208_Red_Sheep__coassemble_76_pt1 | contig 8942 bp, 12 predicted proteins | sample X208_Red_Sheep__metabat2_high_PE_002 | metagenome-assembled genome bin X208_Red_Sheep | reverse complement strand
CAAAGATTCTACTGCAATTTCAAAAAGAGAAAGATTGCAAACAACAAGAGAAAAAGCTAAATTAGAAAAGAATTTAGGTTCAATAGCTGATCTTACACGTCTTCCATCTGCTTTATTCATTGTTGATATAAACAAAGAACACATAGCAGTTGCAGAAGCAAAACGTTTGAATATACCTACTTTTGCAATGGTTGATACAAATTGTGACCCAAATGCAGTTGATTTCCCTATACCTGCAAACGATGATGCTTCAAAATCAATCTCACTGATATTGGATTACGTTTGTAACGCAATAGAAGAAGGTTGTCAAGAAAGAAAAATGGATAAAGATACTCGTCAAGCAGAAGAAGCAGAAGCAGAAGAAAGATTAGCAACAGAACTTTTAGACGATGAAGTAGCTCCAGAAGAAGCACAAAACAAAGTTAAAAAAGTGAAAGCTGTTGCAGAAGACGGAGAAAGACGTCCAAGAAGACAAGTAAAAAAGAAATAAGAACCCTTAAAACGTAAATAAAAATGGCAAATATAACAGCTGCAGCCGTTAATGAACTAAGAAAACGTACAGGCGTTGGAATGATGGACTGTAAAAAAGCCTTAGTTGAATGCGATGGCGATATGGACAAAGCAATAGATTATCTTCGTGAAAAAGGTCAAAAACTTGCTGCAAAAAGAGCGGACAGAGATGCAAGCGAAGGAGCAGTTTTGGCAACAGTAAACGCAGATAAAACATTTGCAGCAGTAATAATGATGAATTGCGAAACAGACTTCGTAGCTAAAAACGAAGATTTCGTAGCCTTCACAAGAGAAGTACTTCAAAAAGCAGTTGATGCAAAAGCAAAATCATTGGAAGAAGTAATGGCTTTAACAATAAACGGTTTAAGCGTTGAAACAATGATTGTAGAACAAGTAGCAAAAATAGGAGAAAAAATAACTTTATCACACTACTATCCTATTGAAGCAGTTGCAACTTACGCATACGTTCACCCAGGAAACAGAATGGCATCAGTTGTTGGACTTTCAAAAACAGGATATGATGAAGAAGGAAAAGAAATGTCAATGCAAGTAATCGCTGGACGTCCAGTAGCTTTGAACAAAGAATCAGTTCCTGCTGAAATCATAGAAAGAGAAATGGAAGTTTATCGTGGACAAGTGAGAGAAGAAGGAAAACCAGAAGACATGGTTGAAAAAATAGCACAAGGAAAGCTTAACAAATTCTTCAAAGAAAGCACTTTATTGAGCCAAGAATACACTCGCGAAGCAAAAGTAAGTGTAGAAGAACACTTGAAAAAGATAGACAAAGATTTGACTATTACTGCTTTCCAAAGAGCAGAATTAGGAGAATAACAAATCAATAATACTAAAAAAGGAAGCCTTAAATGTGCTTCCTTTTTTTTATTTTTGCAAAATGGAAAAAGTAAAAGCAAAAAAATATCTTGGGCAACATTTTCTCAAAGACGAAACAATCGCAGAAAAAATAGCCTACTCACTATTAGAAGAAGCAGAAGTATTAGAAATAGGTCCAGGAATGGGCGTATTAACCAAATACCTAATTGAAAATCCCAAAGTAAAACACCTCAAAGTCGTAGAAATCGACACTGAAAGTGTAGAATACCTACACAAAAACTACGCACAATTACAAGAAAACATAATATCGGCAGACTTTCTAAAAATGGATTTAAACACCATTTACGAAAACACCTTTGCCATAATGGGAAACTTTCCATATAACATCTCAAATCAAATCCTTTTTAAACTATTTGAAAACAAAGACAAAGCCACACAACTCGTAGGAATGTTTCAAAAAGAAGTAGCAGAAAGAGTATGTGCAAACTCAGGCAACAAAACCTACGGCATACTCTCCGTTTTACTATCAGCATACTACGAAATAGAATACCTATTCACCGTACACGAACACGTATTTGACCCACCACCAAAAGTAAAGTCAGCAGTAATACGCCTAAAACGCAACAACGTAAAGCAACTTGACTGCAACGAACAACTATTCATAAAAGTAGTAAAAACAGCCTTTAACCAAAGACGAAAAATGATACGTCAAAGTCTCAAACCCCTTGGAATGAACCTTGAAGACATAGACTCAGAACTACTAACCAAAAGAGCAGAACAATTAACCGTAGAACAATTCATAAACATAACCAATAAACTCAAATGATTAGCATAGGATTTATAATAGAAGTAATATTATTAGCAATAGCACTATCAATGGACTCATTCACAGTATCAATCACCTGTGGATTACAAAAATGTATGTGCAAAAAAAGAACATTACTCCTTGCCTTTTGCTTTGGAATCTTTCATGTCTTAATGATTTCATTAGGTAGTCTTTTAGGAGAAGTCTTTCTTATCTTTATGTCAAAAGTCGATCATTGGATAGCCTTCGTTCTTCTTACGATAATCGGTATAAAAATGATAATGGAAGGCCGTCAATTCAAACTAAAAGAAAAAATATTTGATATAAGCAGCATAAAAGTAATATTAACCCTTGCCCTTGCAACCTCTATGGATGCCTTTGTTATAGGAATAGGCTTTCCTTTAAAATACACCTTCCTTCAAATCCTAATATCCCTTGCAATAATCTTCATTGCCCTATTCACTATCTCACTAATCGGCGTAAGAATGGGCGAAAAAGTACGCTTTATCAAACCCCGCTTTGCACTATTCTTAGGAGGCATAATCCTAATCGGCATAGGCGTAAAAACACTCTTAGAACACACCGTTTTTTAAATGCTGATGTTATAGATCTAAGATAAGATTGTAGAAAATAAAAAACTTTCCCTATCACTTAACGCCAAATGCTTGCAATATTTTCGGCAAACAAAATCTTAGTCCGAAATTTTTAAAATATTTAGCCTTAATAAAAACCTCTAAATCAAAGACTTAACTTTTTAGAGCCATAAAAACGCAAATTATTTCTTTATTTTAGCCGATTTTTTTCTTCGTTTTAGAAAAATAATTCTTTGTTTTATTAAATTATTTCTTGATTTTAGAAAATTATTTCTTTGTTTTATTTTGCTAAAATCAAATTTCACTAAAAAATAGTCAAAATCCAACAAAATTACCCCTTAATTTCCCTCAATTTTCGTCAGATTTTTTAGAGAAATCTCCGTATTGAAATTTCCATAAAATAAAGATGATTCCCCTAAAACTTTATTCACTTGAAATTTTTCTAAAAAGAATTTAAAGAAATGTTTATCGGGGAATAATCTTATCAAGGGTTAGATGTATAGAAGTTGTTTTATTGTATTCTATACGCCATTCTACAAATCCTTTTTCTTTGTCAAAAACATATTTAAACGACCATTCTCCTGTTCTATTCTTTGCTTTGCCGTAATAGTATATAAGGTTTGGCTTTCCGCATTCAATCTTTGTTTTGTAACGAAGAAGAGAAAATTTATCCAAAAAGTCTATACTGCCAAGAAAAGCATATTTCCCTTTTTTCTCGCACTGAACAGGAAAGTTCATTTCAGGAAAGGGGAAATATTCAAAAAGATAAAAATAATCTTCTCTTGGAGGGTGAAGCCAGATTTTTTCATTTGTTTCAATAAATCCCGTTTCCTCTGCTTTATCGTAAGGAAAAGTTTTTTGAGTTTCAAAATCTGCATTCTCGTGATAAGCATAAAAAAGTTGCTTTTGAGCATTATCATAAATCCAAACGCTATCTTGTGTCCATAAACTAAGATAAGACTCTTTCACAACGCCATTATTCTCATACCTAACCTTAAAAACAAACTCTTTATTCGGTGTATAAATCTCTTGCGACAAAAGAATAAAGGGACAAAACAGTAGAATGAAAAACAATCGTATTGACATAAGATTTTAACTTTAAGATACAGCGCAAAGATACGAAAATTCAACTATTTTAATTGCAATATTATTTTCTCGTTATTTGGGAGTGTGTATTCCCAACGGACAAATCCAAGAGTGGTGTTAAAGAAATATTTTACTTTATATTGTCCTAATTCTTCTATATGGTTAGTATTTTCGCCTGTTATTGTGTAGCATTCTATTTCTTTGCCGTTATAAAGGAGTGTTTCGCTGCCTTCTTGTTCCGATTTATAGGATATGGTTTTGTTTCTTGCAGGTTTAAAGGTGGTTTTCTCAAAATAGGTTTCTCCATTTATTGAAACAACACAGCCTTCCGGATAATGATAATTCGGAAATGGCAAAATAGCGGTAAAAGATAGTAATCCCATTCTCGGAGGGTGCAATTCAACATAGTTTTCGTTATCAATATATGAGGTGATTTCGTAATATGCTGGATTATTACCACATTTTTCATAATCGTAACGCAAACCTGTACCACCAAAAACAGAGTTTTTAAGCGTACTCATTTGCAAAGAACAATTATTTATAGTATCTCCTTTGTCGTTTATTTGGATTACTTGATAGGAATATTTGTTTTCAGGTTTGTAAACGCTATATCGGCTCGAACTACAAGCCGATATAACTATTGAGATTAAGGTAAGAATTATTGCTTTCTTCATCTTTTTTTATTTTTATTTTTCAAATTGTTTTAAGATTTGAATTTGTGATTTTAGTTCTTTAATCTGCTTTGCGTAACTTACTGATATTGCGATAGCAATTGCTATAATCATAATCAAAGTTCCGTAAGATGTCGGTTTAAGTATGTAGTCTGCTTGAAGATTATTGTAAATAAAGATGAATGCAACAAGCAAAGGAATTGAAATAACACTCTGCCAAATTATGTTTATACGCTCACAGATGCGAAATTTCATAAACCAATGTTCTTTTTCAATGATATTGTTTTGTGGTTTCTTCATTTTAAGCAAAAAATATAGGCTTATGCTTTGATTTATCAAGGCTCCATCTATTGTAACGTAGATAAGAATAATATACCACATAGGAGGAAGTTGGCATAATAGGTCATTATTCCAAATTAGTATGAAATTTGCTATCACAGCCAAACAAATAGCAAAAACAGAGTTGAATGTAAAATAATTTGCCTTTGATTTGCAGGATTGTTCTATGATTTGACGGTTGATTATCTTTTGTTGTTCCAATTCTTTGGACATTTCTGCCCATTGTTTCTTTAATTCTTCTAATTCCATTTCTGTAATTTTTTTATTGGTTCGACATTTTCTTTAATTTTTCCTTTATTCTGCCAAGTTTCACTCCTACGTTTGAGATTGAAAGTCCTGTTATGCTTGCGATTTCTTCGTAAGAAAGGTCTTCCAACCAAAGCAAGACCAAGGATTTTTCTAATATATCTAAACGATTTATTAGAGTATGCAAAAATTCTATTTGTTGCTGTTTTTCCTTGTCTTCAAAGGTTAAATCTACTTCAAGAGGGGGAATCTTTGAGAGTGGATTGCGTTTTTTCTTTCTTACAAAGGAAATGCAAGTGTTAAGACTTATGCGATAAATCCACGTACTTACTTTGCTTTCTGAGCGAAAGTGAGGGAAACTTCGCCATAATTCTATCAACACTTCTTGGTAATAATCTTCAATATAGTCTTTTTCGGCATAAATATAGCAGACTTTGTAGATTATGTCCTTGTGTTGCATAACCATTTTGGTGTATTGTTCTTTCAGGTCCATTGTCTGTTTTTTTTGTTTCTACACCTCATTAGTCGCAAAACCAAATAAAAAATTACAAAAGTTGGATTTTATTTCTTTATTTCAAATGATGTAGAATAGATTATTGACGAACCATTTTCGGTAGTGTCGATTCCAATTTCTTTTGTCTCAATATAACCAAAATAGGCTCCTGTTTGCTTGTATTCTATCAATGGTTTGCCTGCTTTTTTTGCTATTCTATATGCTTTGTTTGCCTCTTTGTCGGCATAACCTATTGTTATATATAAACAAGTTAAGAATATAAATAATCCTATTATTAAAGCGATTGTTGTTTTTCTTATTTTCATAGTTTTAAGTTTTTATGCCCTTTCTTCTTTCATACGAAAATATGTAAGCACAAAAAGAAATATTGATGCTATTGTTAGAAGTATCGGCATATATTGATGCATTATTTTTGACATTGTGTTAAAATAATCAAGAAATGCTCTATCGTCATAAATAAAATCATACATAAACAAAGGATTACAATCAACTAAATATGTATTTAGAAAACTCAATCCCGCAAATACAAGAATTACAATCATCGTTTTTAGACTTGCATTTTTCTTGAAAAAGTATGAGCAAAAGAATGTAAGGGCAAAAATAAAAAGAAGTGAAAAATGATCTATCAACCCCCAATTTTTTAGAGAGAGAAAAGAGATAAAATATTGCCAACTTTCAATAAGATTCGTCGGATTGCCAATTAACAAATTGCTTATCGGAATACTTAGAAATAAAGCAAACAATAAAGCTCCATTCAACAACACAAAAATGTATGTAAACGATAGAATATATTTTTCTAAGCAAGAGGCTGGAAGATTTAATTGAGCAAGGAGTGAGTTTTCCTTATTAACATTAAAATCATTCTGCGTAACAATAATCGTCCACAAAAGTATAAAGTAAGTCATTTCACAAATATCTAACTCAATACCACCAATTATCTTGTGAATCCAAGGAAAAAAACAACACAATAAAAAATAGGTAATTGCTAATGCAAGCAATTCCAAGCCCTTTATTGCAAAGAGTCTCTTATATAATAGGCTTAGTCTTTTAATACTTAATTCCATAATCTTCTTTCTTTAAATTACTGCATCTATTACTTGTGCTATAATTATGCAAGCTACGAATATGATTGTTAATACTGTGGTTTTACGAATTTTCATAAGTCTTTATTTTTTGTTTTGTTTGTATTGTTCATATAATTTCGAGAGTTGCTCAATGTTTATGGAGAGTTGCTCCATTGTTTTGAAAAATTGTGGCAAATACTCTTCGGAAAACTGTTTTCTTTTGCGTTCTAATATTTTTTCAACTGCCAAAGGAGAAACAAAATAGCCCATTCCTCTCTTCTCATATATGATTTCGTTATTTGCAAGCAATTCAAAAGTCTTAACAACCGTGTTTGGATTGACTTCAAAGTAAACAGCCAAATCTCTACTTGAAGGAATGCGATTGTCGGCTTGGTATTTGCCTGCAAGAATTTCATCACATAGTTTATTGGCAAGTTGATGAAAAATTGGTGATTGTTGTTTTATCATAGTCTTACGCCCTTTCCTCCTTTAATCTTAAATATGTAAGTAAAAGAAAGCCTATTGTAATGATTGAGTTTAAAGTAACATCAAAATAATAGTTATATACTAATGATGATTTTTCGTTGATAAGATATGTAAGTGCCGTAAAAATAAGACTACACATAAAAATAATAAAGAAAGTAAGGCCTAGGCTATTTTTTTTGAAAAACAAGGAGCCGTAAAACATAATTGCAGCTATGCTAAGCATTGAAATAATACTTTGTAGGCTAAATTGATATTCTATATTTTCAGGAAAGCCTACTTGATTTGGAAAGATTTGTAAACTTAAACAATATCCCAAGTAAAAGGCTCCGTATATTGTAATAATTACTCCAAGAAAATGAATAATAAATATTGAGATATATTTTTCTAAATTGGAAGCTGGCAGGTTTATTGTGTGTATTCTTGTGTTTTTATCTTTATATAACTTAAATGCTATAACGGATATAACTGCGTAAATAGTCACATTTAAAACACTTATGCCTATTAGGCTTAATAATTGCTCTCTTGCACACATTATTGTTGCGAAAAAAGTTATCAAGAAAAGGAGTAAGAAATACATTCTTTCTTCTTGCCAAATCTTTTTCAAAATATGCTTAATTCTTATTATACTTATTTCCATTGTTATAAGGTTTTTTAGTTATTGATTATGAAAATAATTCTCTGAACTTTTCCTTGTTTGCAAGAGCTGCATTAAAGAGTATTTCTATATCAAGCTCGCTTTCTTCGTTTTCGGTATTCTCTTTTACAAATTTAAGCCCTCTTACATCGTCTTCGCTATATAGCATTTCTTCTTTTGATTGCAGAGTATCGCATATACCAAAGAATAATTTATTGCAAATCTCTTCGCTTGTAGCATTTAGCAATACGTTTGTATCATCAAGAATTAAGACAGAGTCTATTAGATTGTGTAAATCTCTTACTTGATGTGTTGAAATAACTACGCAAGTCTCATCGCTCATTGCTCGCAATATTACTTTTCTGAATTGACTCTTTGAAGGAATGTCAAGTCCGTTTGTTGGCTCGTCAAGTAATATTAGTTTGCAATGACAAGCTAAGCCAAAGGAAATGAAGATTTTTTTCTTCGTTCCGTAGGATAATTTGTGTAAGTATTGTTTTGTGTCTTCTATTTCAAAGTCTTTTAGGTATGCTTCAAAGTCTTGTTGCGAGAAGTTTGGATAAAAAACTGAGTTTATTTTGACATATTTTTCGATTGTGAGGTGTGAGTCATACAACTCTTCTGAAATGAAAGACATATCTGCAAGAAATGCTACTTTTCTCTCAGAAGGAGTAAACTTTCCTACCTTTATTTCTCCTGAATCGGGGAATTGTAATCCTCCGATCAGTTTTAACAATGTCGTTTTGCCGACTCCGTTCTTTCCAAATAAACCATGAATGCAACCTTTCTTTAAATTAAGATTAACATTCTCCAATACATTTTTGCTTTTCTTGTATCCAAAGCAAAGATTCTTAATTTCTATCATATTTTTTCTTTTTAGTGTATTACTGTAATAGTACACTGCAAAAATATAACTTTATTTTAATCCAACAAAATTTTAAAGAAAAAAATGAAGTATTGAGTTTGTTATTAAAACACAATTAGAACCATTGAAGAAGCAACGATACATTAAAAGATAAACTTATTTCTCCTGCACTTAACGCCAAATGCGTGCGATATTTTCAACTTTAAGATTTCTAATCGCAAATTTTGAAAATATAAGTCCTTAACTAAAAATCACAAAATCAAAGACTTAACTTTTTAAAGCCTTGATTTTGCCAAAA
>X208_Red_Sheep__coassemble_73_pt1 | contig 9157 bp, 6 predicted proteins | sample X208_Red_Sheep__metabat2_high_PE_002 | metagenome-assembled genome bin X208_Red_Sheep | reverse complement strand
GATAGTGTAATTTATGTTCCACCAGCATATGAAAGAGTAGAAATAAAAATAACTAATGATACCTTCTTTCTTGCACATAAAGAAAATAAAACATTTATTTACGATGACAATCAAAATCACATAGCCACAATAGAAGGGACTATACTTGACATAGCCAATAACCAAAAAGGTGAGGTGTATTTTGCAATAGAAAAAAACTTCTCATACGGCATTCAAAATGCAGAAGGAAAATGGGTAATAGAGCCTATTTATGATGAAATACTTTCCATAGTTGCTGACAATATATGTTTTCGTAAAAAAGATAAATGGGGAGTTGTTAATATGAAAAATGAAGTTGTCGTACCATTCCAATACAAAGAAGCAAAACCTTCTCCATCAAAAAGATTCTTTGTGTTGTATGACGGGAAAAAAGATTCAAAACTCCTTAATAATGAAGGTGAAATAATCAGTTTTGCAAAAACAGAATCTATAATGATAACAAACAATTACATAGAATACAAAGAAAAGAAACAAAGACAAAGAGTATATGCAACAACAGGCGATAAACCCTCAGGTTTCCTATCAATAAGAGGCTCATCTAATGGTATCGTAATAGCAAAAAACACAGAGGGCTTTTGTTACTACAATGAAAAAGACTTTAAACCTCTAACCAATACTTTTTATCAAGGAGCGAGCATATTCTTTAATGGTCAAGCTCTTGTATATAAAGATAATAAACTAAAAGTAATAGACAATAATTTTCAAGAAAAAGCAGTTCTTTTAGAAGGTGAAATAGATAATTTGGAAATGCAATTAAACAATATAGGTCTAAAAGCCTTTATGGGAGCAGACTATTACATTATCAAAAACAAAAATAAATACGGAGTAATAACTATAAAACAATAAATTATGAAAAGAACAATCAAACAAATTTCTCTAATATTGGTAGCAATATTAACAACTTTGAATCTAACGGCTCAAAGTTATCGCTCGTTTACAACAGACAAAGTAGCATTCAATTCAACAGGAACTTATTATACTTTACCAAAAACAGAATTGATATTTAAGGTTAAAGTAGAAAAAATACAAGAAAATAAAGGAGTATTTGCCGATTATGCTTATATGATAGGAGCAAAAAACATAATAATCAATGATGCAGTAAAATATTCAATAAAAGATATAGAAATCTATACACGACCTATTGGTGATAATGAAAATATATATTATCTAAACACAATAAAAAATGTAAAAGTTAATAAAACACCAGAAGGAGCATTGCTTTCAATAGGAGAAGTAGAAGAAAAACATAAGCCTAAATCACATTGCCATTCCACAAAGGAGAAAACAGCTATTTCCACAGCCACAACAATTGAAACAAACCCTATTTACGAACAAGAACTTTTAAAACAAGGACAATTAGATGCAATGCCAAACCTTACAGCCGAACAAGCAGTAAAGGAAATTCAAGAATTGAGAGAACAACAAATAGACGTATTATCAGGAAGTGTAGATGGAACATTTATGAACAACTCAATAGAATATATGTATAAGCAATTAGACAAAATAATTGACGGATACGTATCATTGTTTGTAGGAGAAACACTTTCAGAAACCTTAGAATACACTTTTACTCTTTGCCCTGAAAAACCTCTTATATCAGAAGAAGACCTATTACTTGGAATATTTAAGTTTTCTCAAGAAGAAGGTGTGATGGCTTTAAATACAAATTCCTCAGCACCTGTGGTAACAGTGAAAATACACTCTTTGAACACTACAAAAGAATACGAAAAAATAGAAGAACAAAAAAAGAAAGACGATAAACTTCAAAAACTAATTGAGAAAAAAGGAGTAGGAGTATATTATCGCATACCTGAAAGCGTAGAGTTAAGTATCGATGTGGAAGGAAGAAAATATTACAAACACACTCAAATATCTCAATTTGGAGTTGTTAGTTATATGATGAACGCTCCAAATAAAATAATCTTTAAGCCTCAAACGGGAGCCTTGGAGTTTGTAGAATAAAAAAATAAAACAACGATTTTAAAAATTAAATCGTTGTTTTATTTTTTTATTTCTTTGATTTTATAATTTTTTATAAAGAGTTTTTAGCTCTCTTTCTTGACTTTGCCAATTATACTTTTCTTTTGCTGCATTGATAGCATTTTCTGACATTTCTTTGGCAAGTAAGGGGTTGTTTATTATTCTTTTTATAGCCTCTGCTACTTCGTTTGTATCTAATGGATTGACAACTATTCCACAGTTTTCTTTCTCTACTACTTCTTTGCAAAAGACTACTTCCTTTGAACTAATGCTTGGTAGCCCCGATGCCATATATTCTAATTGTTTAATAGGGATTGAAAGAGTGTGATTAGGGGCTTTGTGAAGTAAAACTAAGCCGAGATTTGCTCTGTCATAGACTTTTTCTTTTACTTGCGTGCTTTCTACATAGCCAAGATACTCTACATTCTTCCATTCTGGCATTTGTTGCATTTGTTTAAAATATTCCTCGCTGTCAAAAGGACCTGCAAGTAAGAGTTTTACGCCTGCTTTTTTGCAAGCAATAATCATTTCTTTTACTCCACGAATAGGGGTTAATCCTCCTACGTAACAGGCAGTAGGTTGTTTGATTTCTGTTTTATGAGTTTTGTTTTCTGCTATTTCTAATCGTGGATAATTCTTTATTGTTACTGCATTTACTCTTTCGTATGAGAGAAACTTATCTCTAATGTTGTCTGTTGCACACACAACTCCACTCATTTGCCTTGCACTCTTTTTCTCTATTCTTTTTGCTAAGCGAAAGAGGGTTTTTCTTAAAATATTTGGAATGTAATCTCTTTGAAGCATTAGTGCAGGAAAGTCTTCGTGAGAGTCAAAGATAAGGTGAGCATTCAAACTAAGACTTCTTGCGGCAATAAGCAAATCGGGGTCGTGATAATGATAAATATCGGCGTTTAATTCTCTTGCTTTTTCTACTACTTTTTTTGAGGTGAATAAAAGACGCTTTATTCTGTTTTTTTCTTTGCCTACATCGTAAATCTTTATTCCTTCAAAAGTTTCATCTCCTTTGCCGTCTGCAACAATAAGGCTTACCTCGTAGCCTGCTTGTTTTAGACTTAGACATTCTTTTTGAAAGATTCTTGTGTCGTAGCGTTGATGCACCGAAGTTATATGAACAACTTTTTTCATTTTTTTGCTTCTTTTTTTAATCCTCTATTATTACCCCACTTCCAAGACATAGTTTTGCATCAGGGGAATACACAACTCCGAATTGTCCTGCTGCTATTCCTTGAATTTTTTCTTCTGATTCTATTCTGTAAATATCGTTTATCTTTCTTAGTTTTGCTTTTGTAAAATCGGGAGTGTGTCGAATCTTAAAGAGAATATCTTTTTCGTCTGTGAAATCTCCAAATACGTCTTCTGTTATGTATTGAAAAGCTGAAAGATTGATTGTTTTTCCGTATTGAGTCTCTGGATCATAACCTTGTGAGACGTAAAGAATGTTTTCGTTTATGTCTTTTTTTACTACAAACCAAGGTCCTCCTCCAAGTCCTAAGCCTTTTCTTTGACCTATTGTGTGAAACCAAAAACCTTTGTGCTTTCCGAGTATTTTTCCTGTTTCTAATTCTATGATTTTCCCTTCTTTTTCTCCAAGATAACGGCGAATGAAGTCGTTGTAGTTTATCTTTCCAAGAAAGCAAATGCCTTGTGAGTCTTTTCTTTCGCCAGAAGGAAGTCGTGTTTCTCTTGCTTTTTCTCTTACTTCGCTTTTTAGCATATCGCCAATCGGAAACATTAGTTTGCTTACTTGAAGATAGTTTATTTGACCTAAGAAATAAGTTTGGTCTTTTACCTTATCTTTTGCAGTTGAAAGGAAAACTTTGTCGTTTATTTCAGTTGTTGTGCAGTAATGACCTGTTGCTATTTTGTCAAAGCAGTGTCCCCATTTTCTTTCAAAGGCTCCAAACTTTATTAGCTTGTTACACATCATATCAGGATTAGGTGTAAGTCCTCTTCTTACAGCTTCTATTGTGTAGCTTACAACACTTTCCCAATACTCTTCTTGTAAAGAAACTATTTCAAACTTGCAACCATATTTCTTTGCGATATATGATGTGATTTCAATATCTTCTTCCGACGGACAGTCGATGTAGCCGTCCTTGTCTTCCATTCCAATTTTTATGTAAAAGATTGTAGGGTCGTAACCCATTTCTTTTAGGCGTACAACGCTTACACTGCTGTCTACACCTCCTGATACTAATGCTGCTATTTCCATATATTTGGCAAAAATACTAATATTTTTACTATTTTTGCAAGAGTTTATTTTTAAAAACTAAGGATTATGGATTATTTCGCACACGAAACAGCCGTTATTGACCAAGATTGCTTAATAGGCGAGGGTACAAAAATATGGCATTTCTCTCATATAATGTCTAATTGTAAAATAGGTAAAAACTGCAACATAGGACAAAATGTAGTTATCTCTCCAAACGTAGAGCTTGGTGAGAATTGCAAGATTCAAAACAATGTTTCTCTTTACACAGGTGTAAGATGTGAGGACGATGTCTTTCTTGGACCTTCGTGTGTTTTTACAAACGTAATAAATCCTCGCTCAGCAGTAAATAGAAAAAGCGAGTACAGAGAAACAGTGATTAAAAAAGGTGCTTCAATAGGAGCAAATGCAACGATTGTTTGTGGACACGATATAGGAGAATATGCTTTTGTTGGAGCAGGTGCAGTTATTACAAAGACAATTCCTGCATACGCCTTAGTTGTTGGTAACCCTGCACGACAAATCGGTTGGGTAAGCGAATATGGTCATAGATTAGAATTTGATGAAAAGGGCATTGCTATTTGTCCTGAAACTCTTCAAGAATATAAACTTGAAAATAATAGGGTAAAAAGAATAAAATAGAAAATAAAATAATATCTTTGCAAGATATATCTTAGAAATAGAAAGAAAAATGAAGAATTTTGGAATTATAGGTGTAGGAGGCTACATTGCACCTCGACACTTAAAAGCAATAAAAGAAACAGGAAATAATTTAGTTGTTGCTTTGGATAAAAGCGATAGCGTAGGAATAATGGATAGTTATTTCCCTCAATGTTCATTCTATACAGAATATGAAAGATTTGATAGATTTGTTGAAAAAATCAAACACACAAAAGATAGATTAGATTATGTGAGCGTTTGTACTCCTAACTATCTTCACGATTCTCATATTCGTTTTGGTCTAAGAGCAGGAGCAGATGTAATATGTGAAAAACCTCTTGTGCTTAATCCTTGGAATATTGACGCCTTGCAAAAAATGGAAGAGCAAACAGGCAAGAAAGTCTATAATATTTTGCAACTAAGGCTTCACCCTGCAATCATAGAATGGAAAAATATGATTGATAACGGACCAAAAGACAAGGTTTACGATGTTGATTTGACCTATATTACCTCTCGTGGCTTGTGGTACTACACTTCTTGGAAGGGAGATTCAAGCAAATCGGGTGGAGTTGCAACAAATATAGGCGTTCACTTCTATGATATGCTTTCTTGGATTTTTGGAAACATACAAGAAAACATCGTTCACATATATGAACACGACAGAGCAGCAGGTTTGTTGCGTTTTGAAAAAGCAAGAGTAAGATATTTTATGTCAATAAATGCAGATACTTTGCCAAAACAAGCCATAGAGCAAGGAAAAAGAACTTATCGTAAGATGGAGATGGACGGAAAGGAAATAGAATTTTCAGATGGCTTTACAGAACTTCACACAGAAAGTTACAAAAAAATCTTAGCAGGTGAAGGTTTTGGATTAGATCAAGCATATCAAAGCATAAAGATTGTTCACGACATAAGAAATACAAGAGCAATAGGATTGAAAGGAGATTATCACCCGCTTGCAGCCTTACCTCTTACAACACATCCTTTTTACAGATAAGTAAAATATGATAGAACTTGTTTGCGGTGATAGTTTTATAAAAATTTTTGAAAGACTTCACAATCTGAAAGTACACAAAATACCATTAGAATATTCAAGTGGTAAGCGTGTACTTTTGTTTATGTGTAAATGTAGAGGAAAATGGATAGCACTTCCACATTGCAGTGAAGCATACGTGCAAACAGATTTGTCTTCGTACAGAGAAACTCCGCCTTTTTCACTTATTGAAACGCAAGATGGTAATCTTTTTTGTACAAAAAATATACATTGGGAAATAAGAGATAGAAAGGCCTTTTCATCTAATGTTTATGCCGATAAATTGAACTTTAAAATAGAATTGAAAGAAGATTTGTTTTCTATTTTTTCTTCAAACGTTAGACGAAAAATAAGAAAAACTTTCTCCTTAGGCATAGAAGTTAAAACAACAGGTAAACATCTTATAAGAGATTTTTATAAAGTCTATTCAAAACGAATGTTTGAACTTGGAAGTCCTTTTTCTGACAAATCATCTGTTAAAAAACTTTTGAAATTACAAGCAGGCAAGATTTTTGTTGCATACTATAATAAAATGCCTATTGGAGCAGCGACTTTGATGCGTAGAGATGAAAAAAGTTTTGAAAATGCTCTTTTTGCAACTGACCAAAATTACAATAACTTATACACTTCTTATGCTTTGCATTATGAAATGATGAGGTTTTCTTTGCAAGAAAAAGCCGAAAGTTACTACCTTGGAAGAAGCACTCGTTCAAGTAGCGTACATGATTTCAAAAGACATTTTCACCCGATAGAGATTCCACTTTATTGGAGCAATTCTCATAAAACCAAAAACATAAGAGACAACAAATTATTAAAGAAACTTTGGCGATTGTTGCCCTTTGGAGTATCGAAACGAATAGGAAGTTTTTTCTATAAAAGAATATATTGATGATAAATGCACTAAAAGAATTAAAAACTCAACTTAAAGGAGAATTAAAATTAGATGAAACAACACTAATTCTCTACTCTACTGACGCTTCTGCTTATAGAGAAAAACCACTTGCAGTTTTCATTGCCGAAAAAGATTATTATCAAGACATAAAACTATTACTTGATTTTTGTAAAACTCACAATACTTTTCTTATTCCAAGAGCGGCAGGCACTTCTCTTGCAGGACAAGTAGTAGGAGGTGGCATTGTTGTAGATGTAAGCAAGAATTTAAATCAAATATTGGAGGTAAATGCCCAAGAAAAATGGGTTAGGGTGCAAGCAGGTGTAGTTTTACAACAGCTAAATCAATACTTAAAACCATATAACTTGCTTTTTGGTCCCGAAACCTCAACAGCAAATCGTTGTTGCATAGGAGGAATGGTAGGAAACAACTCTTGTGGACTTCATTCCTTGGTTTACGGCTCGGCAAGAGATCATTTGTTAGAGGCAAAAGTAATTCTTGCAGATGGAAAACAAGTTTTGTTAAAACAATATAGCGAAGAAGAATTTTCAGCAAAAGCACAGCAAAATGATTTAGAAGGAAAAATATACAAATACATAGAATCTACCTATTCAAACGAAGATTTAAAGAAAGAAATCATAGAGAATTTTCCAGAAAAAGAAGTTAGTCGTAGAAATAATGGCTATGCCTTAGATAGTTTGATAGAAAACACTAATCCAAACCTTGCAAAACTCTTTGCAGGTAGCGAAGGAACGCTTGGATTTGCAACAGAATTTAAACTAAACTTAGTTTCGCTTCCTCCAAAGCATAAAGCAGTAATCTGTATTCACTTTTTGGAGTTGAAAGATAGCTTTACAGGAAATTTAATCGCCCTAAGACATTCTCCTATGGCGGTTGAACTAATGGATAACAATATAATTGAGGCAGCATATCGCAATTCTACTCAAAAACAAAATACTTTCTTTATAGAAGGCGAGCCAAAAGCAATTCTTATCATAGAATTTGCAGAAGAAACAGAAGAAAAACTACAAATTAAACTGCAAGAAACAATTTCGGATTTTAAAGAAAACTCTTCGGCATACGCTTTTCCTATAATATATAATGAAAAAATTAGTAGAGTTTGGGAACTTAGAAAAGCAGGTTTAGGACTTTTGACAAATGTTGCAGGAGATTATAAACCAGTTTCTGTGATTGAAGACACAGCAGTTTCGCCAAAACGTTTGCCTTCTTATCTTTCGGAGTTTGAAAATGTGCTTTCTTCTTATAATCTTAAATGTGTTTATCACGCACACATAGCAACCGGAGAATTACACCTTCGTCCAATTCTTAATCTTAAAAAGAAAGAAGATGTAGAACGCTTTTATAATCTTAGTAAGGACGTAGCTCTTTTGGTAAAAAAACATCGTGGTTCATTAAGTGGTGAACACGGAGATGGAAGACTAAGAGGAGAGTGGATTCCTCTAATGTATGGAGAGAGAATCTATGGTTTGATGAAAGAGATGAAAGAAGTTTGGGACGAGAATAACATCTTTAATAAAGGAAAAATCATAGATACTCCAAAGATGAATACGTCTTTGAGATATGAAGGAATAAATCCAAAGAATATAACTACATATTACTCTTTTGAAAATCAAAAAGGATTTCTTTGTGCAATAGAACAATGCAACGGTTCGGCAGATTGTCGCAAATCTTTGCAAGCAGGAGGCAAGATGTGTCCTACTTTTCAAATTACGAATGATGAAAGCCAAACACCAAGAGCAAGAGCAAATATTTTAAGAGAAAAACTATCGTTTCCAACCAAAGAAAATCCGTTTAATGACAAAGAAATTAAAAAAATATTAGACGATTGTTTGATGTGTAAGGCTTGCAAAAGCGAATGCCCTTCAAATGTTGATATAACAAAACTAAAAAGCGAATTTCTGCAACACTATTATGATGCAACATATTATCCTTTGAACATTCTTTTAATAGGATATTTGCCACAAATTCAAAGATGTTTTCGCAATATTCCTTTTGTTTATAATTTTGCTGTAAGAAATTCTCTTACCTCTTCTTTGATAAAGCAAATTATGGGTTTTGCCCCACAAAGAACGTTGCCTACAATAGAGAAAATAAACTTAAAAAAACAAATAGAAAACTCCACTCCACAAAAGCAAATAAAGAAAATCTATCTTTTTATTGATGAGTTTTCGGCTTTGCAAGACAGCAGAGTTGCTGAAATAGCCATAAAACTTTTCCAGGCCTTAGGCTACGGGGTAGAAATTGCACATATAAAAGATAGTGGACGTACTTTCATAAGCAAAGGTATGGTAAAGCGTGCCAA
>X208_Red_Sheep__coassemble_70_pt1 | contig 9317 bp, 3 predicted proteins | sample X208_Red_Sheep__metabat2_high_PE_002 | metagenome-assembled genome bin X208_Red_Sheep | reverse complement strand
TAAAAGCATTCTATGGAAGAGTAACTCAAAGTCAAAAGATAGTGATTGAATAAAAAATACGAATAGATAAAAAAAAGGAGGCTTTAAAAAACCTCCTTTTTTCTTTACTTGCTCATTATTTTGCTTATTTCATCAAGTATTGGTTGTGTGCTTATGTTTTCTCCTACGGCTTGTTGCATCCAAAGTTGTGGAGTTAGGCGGCCTAAGGTGTAGATTCTCTTGATTTCGTTCGCAAATTCTTGTTTTGAGTTAAGTTTTGCAAAGTGGCTTTCAAGTTGATATTCTATTATGTGGCCTAATGGGTAGTTTGGAAGATACATTGGTGAGTTTACCATGTGGGAATAGATTGCAAGAAGTGGAGAATCTTTTGTTCCAAGCACAGGATAGTAATATTTGTTCCAAGTTTCTTTTGCTATCTTTAAGGTTGCATCTCTTAATTGTTCTGCTGTTGCTTTTGGATTGTCGTATAGCCATTGCCAAACTTCCATATCTACAAGTGCAACGCCCATTATTTCGTATAATCCCCAGAAAATATCAAGTGTTGTGTTGTCGTTGCGTTCTGATTTGAAGCCAAGAAGGTCTAAGTCTCTTTTTTGGAAAATGAAGGCAAGGGCTTCTGTAAATCCTGTGTTAGGTACGCCGTTTAATGTGTAGTAATCTATTTTGTAAAGGTCGAGTGTTTGTTCTACGTTATGACCAAATTCGTGTACGGCTATGTTATATCCTTTGTAATCCATACCTGCTCCGCTTATTCTTGTGCGTAGGCGTGCTGGTTCCCATTTTCCTTGTGCTCCCCAAGCGTGTCCTGAGCCTCTTGCTCCTTCTACTACTATTCTTTCTGAAAGATATTTTGCGTCTTCTTTGCTAAATCCTAAGGCTTCAAGCATTCTTGGCATATCTTTCTCAAATGCTTCGGCGTTTGGATACATTGCTTGTGTTTTTGCAGTAAGTACATCTTCTGAAAGTGTGGAACGGCTCTTGAATCCATCGTACCAAATATCGTAAGGGCGAAGTTCTCTTCCTAAACGAGTTTTTATTAGTTGTGCTACTTGTTTTACTTGTTCTGAGGATACAAGATGAATGAAAAGTTCTTTTAGTTGTTCAACAGATATTTCCATTCCGCCTTCGAAGTTACGTTGAATGCCGGTTGGAAGTGTAGGTGTGTAAGGATCAATCTTCTTTTCTACTTTGTAAGCGTCTAATATGTGTTGATAACGTCTTGTTCCTTCTGCTTCAAGGGCTACTTCTTTTCCGTCTTTATAGGTTTTATTTGTGTAAGGGTTCCAATCGTAAGCTGCATTGTTGATTACTTCAAGTGGAATTGTCTGATCTACGATTCTTTCCATTACTTTGTAAATCATTTCTTGCTTTTCGTGTGCGTTAGGTATGTTTGCGTAGTTTGATTTTATTTCATCACGCAAATTCCAGTGAGAAAGCAAGACCATATCCTTTGGAAAAAGTTTTTCTCCTTTTTCATTTAAAAGGTGTCCCATCATTATATTGTATTGAGCTATATAGTTCTCGCTGTTTCCACTTGCAATATTTTTCTCTGCTGTAAGTTCGGCAGGCACTCTGTTTGTAAACACATCGCCAAGTCTTGCATAAGCCCATTCTAATCTTGTCCAATTTTTGCCAAGAGTGTTTTTTTCTTCCAAAGTGTAGTTAGGGAAGTTTGAAATTGTTATAAAGGCAAATTTATTTTCAAATAAGTCATCGCTAAGGTGAGAGAAAGGTGTGTAGGAGCCCATAAGGTAATCTACTTCTATTGGTTCTGGGCCTGCAAGGTGTAAAGGTTTTTGCAATTCTACTGTTAATTGATTAGATGTTCCATAAAGTCTTTCCATTATGTAACAGATGCGTGAGAAAAGGTATTCTTTTTCCTCAGGTGTCTTTGCATAATTCTTTACAATCAAGGTTTTGAATTCTTCTTGTGTGCCGTCTTCCATTTTCCATAAAGCAGCGGCTTGATCTACTCCCTTTTCCAATAGTTTTACATCACACTTAGGAGCAAGTTTCTTTACTTCTTCTATTGTTTGCTTAATTGTATCGTCAGAAATGAACTTTTTAGCGTCATTGTCTGCCGATTTACATCCCACAATCGTTACTAAAAGTGAGAGAAATAAGGCTTTGAATGTTTTTTTCATAGGTATATATTTTTATTGTTTTTCTTTATAATTTCATTTCCCAACCTAAGTTTATTATTCCTTTTGAACCCCAACCAAATTCCATAAAAAATCCGTTGTCTTTATTGGTTGAGAAACAGAAAGGATAGAAATTGAACATTGGAATGCCTATTCCTCCTGATGAAAGCGAGTTTTCGTGCAAACTATTGAAGACACCAAGATAAAAACCTCCTATCCCAAAAACTCCATATCCATAAAAATTCTCTTTTTTGAAATATGTTACATTTAGGTTCGCCATAAGTGTTGGAGAAAGTATTGTAGTATAGTTTCTATCTGTGCTATTTTCGAAAGTTTGGTATCTTCCTGCGTATCCAATAGCAACTTGTAATCCTAAACTTACGCGATCGTTAAAGGAATACGCTACTTCAAAGTTCGGAGTAATTAAAGGATAAATTTTAATTATACCATCGCTTTGATTTCCCGCTATTCCATCGTATCCAATTTCAATTAAACCAAATAAATCTTGTACAGAAATAAATCCACCTCCTAATTTAGCATTCCATTTCGATGTTTCTTGTGCTGAAAGTGGCTTAAAACCTACGCAAAGCACTAATGCTATTGCTAAAAATGTTAATATTTTTTTCATATTCTTAAAGTTTTTCTTCTAATTTTTGAAACTATAATTTCATTTCCCAACCTAAGTTTAACCAACCTTTGCTTCCGTAGCCTACTTCCATATAAAATCCGTTGTCTTTATTGGTTGAAAAGCATAAAGGATAGAAGTTAAACATAGGAATTGCTGTAAAATCCATTTCTTTTGAGTAATAAGGAGAATTGTCAATCAAAATAAAGGTTGATGCCCCTAATCCAAAGAGTCCATACATTGAAAAACTTCCGCTTTTTAAGTAATTGACTTTTAAATTCGCCATTAGGGTAGGATAAATCATACTACTTCTACCTCTTGCTCCGTCATCAATGTATTCGTATTTTGCTGTGGCGTAGCCAAGCGTTAGTTGACCGCCTACACTTATGTATTTGTTGCATTCATACGACATTTCAAAACTTGGAGTGATTAAAGGAAGAAATCTAAAATCTACATTAGTTGCTCTATCAATATCTTCACCAAGACCAATTGTTAATAAAGGAATAAAATCTTGAAGACCAAAAAAACCAATTCCTAAACGAGCGTCCCAACGATTTGTGTCTTGTGCCGAAAGTGGCTTAAAACTTACGCAAAGCACTAATGCTATTGCTAAAAATGTTAATATTTTTTTCATGTTCTTAAAGTTTTTTTGCAAATATAATAAAAGAAATGAAAAATTCTTTGTTTTAATAAAATAAAACAAAGAAGTAAAAAAATATTTCTTTGATTTTATAAAGTAATTCTTAGAGAAAATCCGCCTTGTGTTGTGGAATTAGGATAGGAGTTTGAAACGAAAGGAGTATTCATTGTCATTTCAAAGTAGGCTTTAAGAACTAACTTTTCTGTTAAGGAATATTCTCCTGAAAGGTTGAGGGTTAAAACCTTGGCTCCTGAGGAAACAAGATTAACGTTTTGGTCTATTTTGCGAAGTATTGTTTTGTTGATGTTTAATGCAAAATCGGCTTTTACCAAAACATCACTTTTTAAATTCTTTGTGCTTCCTCCTCCCATTCTTATGTTTAATTCTACGTCTTTGAAACGATATCCTCCTCCAACTACGTAAGACATTCTATTGATTTCAGTTAATTGAAGGTTAGAGAAAGAAAGCGATAGACTGCGTTCTCTTCTTATTTCAAAGTTTGTTTGGAATGAGTTTTTTAGATTAACGTCCATTTTAATCAACGGAGAGAATTGTTCGTTAATTGTTACTTGGTCTATTACATCTCTTGCAATGAAGTTGTTGCTTAACTCGTTTCTTACCCATTCTGTTCCATAATCATAATCAGGATTTTCAATCGGCACTCTATTGTCGGAAGTGAAGGCTCCAACGGTGTAATCGCAAGAGTAGTTTGAAGAAAGTGTTATGGAATTTGCCCATTTCTTTATCCATTCGTTTTTGTTTAGTCCGGTGTAACTAATTTTCCAATTTGGCAAAGGAATAGATAGGAAAGGGGATAGGCTTTGTGTGGAAGCATCTGAGCCACTGTATGCAGCAAGGAAAGCAGGTATTAAAACTTGTTGGCTTGTTGCTCCATAACCATCAGGGTATAATCTTCCATTTACGCTATCTTGTATTAAAATGCCTGAATAGTCTGGGTTAAATGCGGCATTGCTTGCGGCTAATCTATGAGCAATTGTTTCTCTGTTTTCAAGGAATTGATTGAAAATAGAACTTACATTATTTTCATCGCTTCCTATGAAATTGGTTGGTAGAGCAAAGAAGGAAATACTATATCTACCTGTGCTTAAAGGTGAAAGAGGACCTTCTATTTCTTGGGCAAAAGAATCGTATTTGTAGTATGCTGAATAAACTTGACTCTTATTGCGTTTGAAACTTATGTCAATATTAAATTCTTTTATTGGTTCAATCTTTATTTGTGCGTTTATGTTTTCGGTCATCTTTTGGTTTAAGGCTGCGTTTAGCATTGTGTCTTTACTTAACCAAGAGTTTCTAATGGCGTTTTCCATAATTGATAGGTCTTGTGAGCCAAAGACAAAAGCAAATCCTGGTGCGAACTTATCTTTTGGTGATGTTCCTAACCATTTTGCAACAGGCATATATCCAGGTATGGAAGTTCCATCTGTACGACTATAATTGATTGAGGCAGATTTAACACAAGTAAGAAGTCTTACTGAGAAATAAAGGGCTTCTTTTAAGAATTTTTGTGAACTTGAAATAGAATCCTCTACTACTTCTTGTTCTACTTTCTTTGGTTCATTGTCTTTTTTTCTTGACATACCCATTTCTGGTCGTCTTGGAGCGTTTGACTTTCCTTGTTTTTCGTATGCTTTCTTTACAATTGGTAATTTGTTGTAAAGAGTCATTAAGTTAAAGTTTGCAGTTCCGTTTATTCTTCTTGAATTCTCTATGTTGTTTCCAAGAGATCGGGTTGCTTGCGTAGATGATATGAATTTGTATGTGCCACTATAAGACCCGTTTAAACGAATCCAATCAAATATAGGAATTTTGTTAATAGGTATGTTGGCATTTAATTTATAGTTTTGAGTGAATTGTTGAGCACGTCCGAGTTCTAAAATAGAATTCCAAACCGAATCTTTTTTCTCGTCTGTGTCTATGCGTCCGCGAGGTTCTTCTATTAGAGAATTGACAGTGGCATCGTATTCAAATTTTATGTTTGAGGTGATATCGTATTTGAAAGTATAGGCTCTGTTTACGTAAAATTGTTTGAAAAAGTATGGTTCCATCAAAATTAATCCTTGACTTTTGGCTCTTAATAGCGTTTCTTCAAAGTCTCTTACTACTTCGGCTCTAAATGAGAAAGATTTAGGATAATAATGTAAGGTAAAGTCTCGTATGATAGCAAAGGCTTTTGGTTTAAATATTTTCATTTTGTTAAAAGGCTTCCAACCCTTTGATTTTACATCGTATTGATAGGCAAGTGTTCCTCTGTGTTGTTCTTTTGAGTTGTATTCTATGTCTACATCTCTCATAAAGGTAGAAGAATAAGAGTAAGAACCGTTCCAGTTTTCTATGTCGTAGAAATGACGTTCTAATGCACGGTCTCCTAAACGGTCTTTTCTTATGTTCATTAAGTTAAAGTTTGTTCTGCTTACGTAATCTTGTACCATGTGGCGAATAGAGTCTCGTTCTTTTTCGGTACGATAACTTAATAAGTCATTTTCTAACTTAACGTCAGGGTCCAATGGATTGTATTTTGGATTACTTACTGATTGTGAATAATCAAAGTGAACAGGTAGGCGAATGCCCCAATCTTCTGGGAAGAATTTTCCTACTTCTATGTTGGTAGCAAAGTCAAGTGATGTTATGGCTTCTTGTGATATTTCGGAAATTGATTGTTCTAATGATGCAAAACCTGCTGAACGATGTGAGGCAGATAAAGAAACGTCTCCTAAATCTGCTAAGTTTGTTCTTGCAAAGCCTGTTGCAGCCCAACCACCTGAACGATTGAAGTCGGTAAGTCTTAATTCGTTTATCCAAATTTCTGCCGATTTTGGCAACATATCGTCATTATCGTTTATGTTTTGTTTCTTTGGATTGCGTATTCCTATCATTAAAACTTTTACTCCTGCTATGTTTGGCATTCCAACAACGGTCATTTTCTTTCCATCTATTATTTCGTGATATGGAATGGTAGATGAAACTGTTAAATCGTTAGCTCTAATTTTTGCATTACGATTTTCTTTTACTTTTACAAGTTGTTCTAAATCTATATCTACGTTGTTGCTTTCTGGCCAAATGAGTTCTTCGTTGTTATAGCCAGTGTACCATGGGGTAAAGGTTAATGGAAGTTCGTATTCATAGTAATTGTTAGTAAAGTCTGTGCCTAAACGTACAAAAAGCGATAAATCTCCTTTTTTGTATTGATCAAATTCGTTTAATTGTTCTGCATGGACAAACATTCTTAGGTGTTTGTATTGTCGCATGTCTAATTCCATAGACTTATATATTGCTCTTGCATCTCCGTCTGAAAGTTCTCCAATTTTTAAACTTTGAGACTGCTCGTTCATATCAGTCATTGATGTAGTAGCATAAATTTTCTCTCTCTCAATTCCTGGAGGTAAAACGTAAGGTATAGGAGTTCTTTTTCCGTTTTCTTCAATGTTCACAGAGGCTACTGTAAATGTTGTGTTTTCTGATTGAGTTCCGCTTGGATATAAGCCTGGTGTTAAAAGATTATCAGTGTATTTTCTCCATTCTCCACTGACAAGTTCAAATGTTGCAAATCTTAAAATTATTGGTTCTTCAAAATCTTTTAGGAAAAGTCTAATAAACTTGATTGATTGATAACCATCAATTAACCCTACTTTGCGATGAGGTTCTCTTATTGGAATTTTGAATTGATACCATTTGCAATCTGAATTTGATCCATTAGGTAAAGGAATATTTGTTGCTTCTTGAATATCTGTAATAAAGTTTTTGCCAACTACCATATCTCCTGGTGTTAGGTTTATTACGTATTCGTAATAGTTCTCTGCTTCACTTAGCGTGTTGTCTTGGTTTATGTCCTCTACGTTAGGAATTGAGGTGGCTTGTGAAGAGTATTCAGAATTGTCAGAAACGACTGAGGAGTTTCCTTCTGTGTTATTGTATTTTTTATAACGCTCTACAACTTTTATATTGTTTTGATCGTAGTCTTGATTGCGGAAATAAATAAAGTCATCGGCAGAAGGGTCGGCTAATATGTTGTTATATGCTTGTTCTTCTACTTGATTTTGAATTTTTTGAAGGAATTGTTGATGATAAGATGCTTCATCAGCTGAGGAAAGTCCGTCATATCCTACGTCTTGGTATTGTCTTGCTTGTGGATCATTGCTAAATGCATTTACAATGGCTTGTAATTTTGGAACTCTTCCCCAAATTGTAGAATCAACATCTATGACTTCTGCTGAGATTGGTAAACCATTTTCAAATGATTTTCTGCCATCACGTAATATATCTTCGGAAACTTCTCCTAAGTTAAAGTATAATTTTCCTCCGCTATGGTATGGATTTTCTATGAAAGGATCCATTAACCAAAATTCTATGTATTCAATATTTGTTGCTTCAAAATCGGTGGATTCTAACTTACGCATAATACCTCCCCAACGTGTTTCAGGAGAGCGAAGTGTTCCGTCAGGATTTAATCCTGCTGAATAAGCAGATATAGTATCATAGTTATAAGGTCCTCTCTCACTCGGGTAGTATGCAATGTTAAATTCTCTTAGATTTTGTACTTGTCCGCTTTGCATATCTTTGTTTGGACGAATTTCAACCTCTCTTATAGGACGTGCATACGGCAAAGAAACATCATCGTTTGTGATGTTAGTCGGCCTTGCTGAACGATAAAAATTGTCATCAATTGTGTACCAAGATAATTTTGCTCTATTGAATCCGTAAGTTAGACCTAATTCTTTACTTGTTTCAGGAAATAATGGAGCAGGTGTATTATAGTCTTGTGGAGTTGAGGCAAGAAACCATGAACCTATCATCTTTAAATCAAAAGAACGTTTTGCTGCTTCAAAATCATCAATATATGCTGTTCCACTATTTCCTATTACATTTGGGTTTCCTGGAATAAAGTGAGCAAACTCTCCTGTTAAATTAAGAATGGAAGGAGATTTTGTTTGATAGAAAGGTAATAGGTCAATTAGTTTTGTAATAAATGGTATTTCTTTTTTGTAAGTTAAATCCATTCCCCATATTGTGTTGCTAATAGGTTCTTCTTGATAATTTACTTTTTGAGTTAGAGGACTTTCTCTTAAATTCATCATTGTTGCTCCAATCATAAAATCTTTGTTTATTTCATAATTGGCTCTTACTCCTGTTAGATATTTTGTTACAGGAGAGAATGTAGAATTTGATTCTGTGGAAACGCTGATAGGAGTACCGGAATTAAGGTAGCCTTGATTGATAATTCTAACTCGCCCCATAGCATAGTCTACTGTGTAATCAACTCCTTCGGTCAAGACAATACCTCCTGCCATTACTTTTACCGAACCTTGTGGTATATTCATAGCATTTAAAGATATTTCCGAACCAGAGGAAGATTTATACCTACCTTCTAAATAGAATTTGTTTTTATCAGGATATTGTTGTGCTTGTGATATAGTTAAAGTATAGAGAGAATCAAAACAATATTTATCTGCAAGTTCATCATCTTGAAGAATTTCTCTTAAATCCTTTCCAAAAGGCTCTACAAAAGGGAAATATATAACTCCTTTGTTTTTTTCAATTGTTCCACCCACAGAGGAAGCATTGTCAATGAAGTCAAAAACTCCGTCAGGATACATATTTTGTTGATTATCCATTCTGTCTAAGACAAAAACCTGTATCAAAGGAACTCCATTCTTGATACCCTCTCTGAAATAGCCCGTTTGAACACCATCTTCGTTTGCTTGATAAAGAATATTTAGCCTAAAATCTTCTTGGGATATTTGATATGCGTTTAATTTGTAAACGTTTTTCATCATTAACTTCCACATTGGATTTCTAACATTAAGAGAAGAACTTTTTAATAATTTAACCACAAGAGTATTTGGGTCGGCTATTCCTTCATCTGAAAATTCCCCTACTTGATATAGCGTAGTGT
>X208_Red_Sheep__coassemble_67_pt1 | contig 9585 bp, 9 predicted proteins | sample X208_Red_Sheep__metabat2_high_PE_002 | metagenome-assembled genome bin X208_Red_Sheep | reverse complement strand
CTGAAATCAAGCGTAATGCTTATAGAATTGAGATTGTGTCAATGGAAAGAAATATTGAGGAAATAAATAAAATGATTCTTTCCTCCCATCCTTCAATGGCGTTTCGTTTAATGGACAAAGCGGGTTTGCTTGAAAGGATTATCCCCGAACTTGTAAAACTTAAAGGCACGGAATCGGTTGGAGAAAAATCACATAAAGACAATTTTAAGCATACATTAGAGGTTTTGGAAAATATTTCTCAAAAAACAGATAACCTATTCTTACGTTGGACCGCTCTTTTACACGATATAGGAAAGCCTTATTGCAAACGTTTTGATGAAAAGACCGGCTTTTCGTTTCATGGTCACGAAATAAAGGGAAGTAAAATGGTGAAAAATATTTTTAGACGCTTAAAGCTTCCTTTGAATGAAAGAATGAAATATGTAGAAAAGTTAGTTTCTTTACATTTACGACCTATTATTTTAGCCGAAAATATTGTTACCGATTCTGCTGTAAGGCGTCTTTTGTTCGATGCGGGGGAAGATATTGATGATTTAATGCTTCTTTGTCAAGCCGATGTAACTTCTAAAAATATTAACAAGGTTAAGCAATATATGCAAAACTTTGAAGTGGTTAAACAAAAGCTTATTGAGATTGAGGAAAAGGATAAAATTCGTAATTTTCAACCTCCTGTTAATGGAGAAGAGATTATGGAGATTTTTTCTTTAAGTCCTTGTAGAGAAATAGGTGTTTTGAAAACCATTATCAAAGATGCTATTTTAGATGGTGTGATTCCAAACGAGAGAGAGGCGGCTTTGGAATTGCTTTTCATTGAGGCTGAAAAATTAGGTTTAAAAAAGAAATGAGCAAAAAGAAGTTAATTGTTTTAATTGGTCCTACAGCTGTTGGCAAAACTGATTTAAGCATAAAATTGGCTAATTTTCTTAATACCGAAATCGTATCTGCCGACTCACGTCAATTCTATAAGGAATTAAATATAGGAGTCGCAACGCCTTCTTCTTTGGAGCTTTCTATGGCAAAGCACAATTTAATCGGTCATATTTCGATTCATCAAAAATATAATATAGCAGATTTTGAGCAAGATGCACTTAGAGAATTGGAAAGAATATTTTCTCAAAACGATTATGCCGTTCTTACGGGTGGAAGTGGACTTTATGTTAATGCTCTTTGTTATGGGGTTGATAATATGCCCGATGTTAAGGAGGAAATAAGGGAAGAATTAAACAATATTTTCTCCACACAAGGCATTGCTCCTCTTCAAGAAGAATTAAAAGAAAAAGACCCCGAATATTGGGAAATTGTAGATAAGCAAAATCATATAAGACTTATTCGTGCCTTGGAGATTTGTCGTCAAACGGGTAAAACTTTTACTTCTTTTCGCTCCGGGGAAAAGAAAAAACGTGATTTTGAAATCATAAAATTAGGTCTTGAACGAAGTAGAGAAAATCTTTTAGAAAGGATTTATAAAAGGGTTGATATAATGATTGAAGAAGGATTGGAGGAAGAAGCGAAGAGGGTTTACCCTTTTAGAAATCTACAAGCCCTTCAAACCGTTGGCTACAAGGAATTATTTGAATATTTTGATGGAAAGGTAAATTTGCCTACCGCTATTGAGAATATAAAAATCAACACAAGACAATATGCCAAGCGACAAATGACTTGGTTTAAAAAAGATAAGAATACAACTTGGCTTTGTGCCGAAAATAAAATTGATTGGAAATGTTTAGACTTGTAATAAGTGTTTTATTGTTTTTTTGTTTTACAAATAGTGTCTTAGGACAAGAAAAAGAGAAAAGAAAGAACTTAATCTATAATTATTCCTTTGAAGACCATCTTTATTGTCCTCAAAAAATTGAACCATACGGACAAATGATGGAAGTAGAGGCTTGGTGGCAACCGACAGGTGGCTCTTCCGATTATTATCACCCTTGTGGAGGAAAGCAATGTCAAATGCCAAAGAACAAACTTGGTTATCAATATGCAAAAACGGGTGAGGCAATGGTTGGAATTTATACCTCAAAGACCACTTATAGAGAATATATACAAACCGAACTTAAAGAGGCTCTTCAAGCGGGTGAAAAATATAAATTTAGTTTTTGGGTTAGTCTTTCGGAATATTCAACAGGAGCGGTTGCAACTTTGGGTGGTTTGTTTACAAATGAGAGAATAGTAGACAATACAAGAGAATTATTTACCAATAACAAAAAAACAAAACACACAAACGGCATTAAGCAAGAGATTGCAAAGATATTTAAACCCCAAGTTGTAAATCCTTTTAACAAACCTTTGTTAGATACCGAAAAATGGCAAAAAATTGAAGGAGAATTCATTGCCGAAGGTGGAGAAAAGTTTCTTACAATTGGTAATTTCTATCCCGAGGAACAAAGCAATTTGCTTTTTCCAAAATATTTGAAACAAATATTGCCCGGGGCCTATTATTATATTGATGATGTTGAACTTTATTGTTTGACTTGTAACGAAAAGAAAGTGATAAAACAAGAAAACATCACAATAACTACTCAAAAAAACAAGCCAAAATATGAAGTTGGTCAAGTAATTGTGCTTGAAAATATTTTCTTTGACTTTGATAAAAGCGTTCTTTTGCCACAAAGTTTTGTTGAATTACACAAATTGATAAATAGATTAGAGGAATACCCCAATATGACAATATAACTTTCGGGGCATACCGATAGTAAAGGAAGTGATAAGTATAATTTAAAACTTTCAAAGCAAAGAGCAGAAGCGGTTTTCAATTATTTGGTTGAAAAAGGCATTGATGAGAAACGACTAACTCACAAAGGATTTGGAGCGAAACAACCAATAGCGGACAATTCCACGGATGAGGGAAGAGCAAAGAATAGAAGAGTTGAATTTAAAATAATTTCAATGTAGTATGGAAAAGCAAATTCACCCTTTAATCGACAAAAGAATAGAGGATTATTGCCAAGAGTTTTGTTCAAAGGAAGATGAACGTTTACGATACATAGATAGACAAACTCATATTAAGTTTTTAAGACCAAATATGATTAGTGGAAATTGGCAAGGCACATTCTTAAAGATTATTTCCTTACTCGTGAAGCCTAAAAACGTTCTTGAATTAGGAACATTTACCTCTTATGCAACTCTTTGTCTTGCGGAGGGTTTAGAAAAAGGAGGAGTTGTTCATACGATTGAAAGAGATGAGAGTTTAAAAGACTTTATTGAAGAGACTATTGCAAAATTTAATTTTGAAGAGAAAATAAAACTACATATTGGAAATGCTATTGAGGTAATCGATTCAATAGAGGGTAATTTTGATTTAATATTTATTGATGCCGACAAAGCAAGTTACCCCCTTTATTTCAACAAATGTGTTGAAAGATTAAATAGTGGTGGAGTTATGATTGCGGATAATATTCTTTGGTATGGAAAAGTGGTTTTGGAAGTAAAAGATAGCGACAAAGAAACAAAGGCTTTGATGAATTTCAATAAAATGGTAACCGAAGATGAACGCTTAGATAATCTTATAATTCCAATAAGAGATGGTCTTATGGTAGCAAGAAAGAAGTAAATACGTTAAATCCTAAACTATTATAACGGCTATAATAAGGCAAATAAGGATTACAATATAAGAAAGGATTGTTTGAATCAACCAATGTCAAAGATATATCTATAAAAGACTTTTCGTTAAACATATAACGCATTGAGGCATTGAAAGCTCTTGTGTAATACATATCCATATTTCCTACATTTCCATTCATAGAAAAAGCATTCATACTACTAAAATATGCGGAAAAACTTAGCAATAGTTTATCCGAGGCTTTGTAATCAAGAGCTGCATTAAGAGAGATTTGTTTTCCTTTTGCAGAATAAGGAGCCTTATCCTCTAGCGTTTCAAAAGGACATTTAAACGCAAAATCCGTTGAAGAAACACCAAGTCTTAATCCTACTTTATCGTTAAGCCATTGTCCATACCCCACACCCATTCTATTTGCAAGAAAATTTTCTCCAATAGATGCGGAATACGATAGACTTAGATTGCCCTTGTCAGGATTTGATTCCTGACAATAAGCAATAAAACTAAATGAAATAATTGAAAAAAATACAATAAGTTTTCTCATACTAAATTTTACCAACGTATTCCATGATTCCAATTATCAAAGAAATAAGAAACGCTAAATGTAATTAATTGTTGACGAGGAGAAGAAGGTACGGGTAATTCAAAATATTCAAAAGATGTTGATACATCTTCTATACGTTTTGCTTCATATCTTTCCGTAAAATCCTTATTGTAATCATAGAATGGAGTAATACTATATTGGTATTGAACAAGGAATTGAAAACTTTTCCATTCAAAACCTAATCCTATTTGTAAACCCCCATCTACTTGCCAAGTTCCATCACTTGCGAAAGTATCATCGCGATCCTTCCAATAGGTTAGCCCATGCACCGTTGGATCAAAGCAAAGTAAACGATGCACTCCCGTTTCCTCATTTCTAAAAGGCTTTCTTATTGGCTCGTGTTGTGAGCGAGGAGAATCATTTTCTCCAAAATGGTCTTCAAAATCAGTAAATCCATACAAGCCTACACCAAAAAACGCTCCCAAAGAAGCAACAAGACGCCAATCATCATTCAATTCATATTTGTACATAAAGTCAATAGGAATTTGAAGATAATCCGCCTTTGCATCTATTTCAACATTTTGTGTATTTAACTTATATCCTTTTGTTGTATATAAGACATTGGCTTGCAAAAAGAAATATTCATTTAATTGTGCTTGTGCTGCAAAACCCGCATTAAAGCCATACTTAAATGGTTTAGTGTCCGTAAAACCTATGTAATTCAATTGTTCATCAAAATACGCCAAACCATTATAAACATCTAAACCTTTTGCAGATGTAAGGTCGCTCATATTAAAGCCGGCTCTCAATCCTAATCTTATCAATGGTGCTTTGTTTCTTCTTTGTGCCGAAAGATTTTCAGTAAAACTTACAGACAAAAGAAGAAACAACATTGATAGAAATATAACTCTATTTTTCATATTTATTTATTTCTTAGATATTCATCTATACTCTTTGCCGCTTTCTTTCCCGCTCCCATTGCAAGAATTACGGTAGCCGCTCCCATAACGGCATCTCCTCCCGCAAAAATTCCTTCTCTTGAAGTAGCGGCGTGTTCGTTGGTTTGAATTCCACCCCAATCGGTTGCCGAAAGATTATCGGTTGTATCAATAATCAATTTGTTTGGAGCGGTTCCCAAAGCCATGATTACACAATCGGCAGGCAATTCATGCTCGCTACCAGGTACTTCAACGTGGCTTCTTCTTCCACTTGCATCGGGTTCACCAAGCTCCATCTTAATACATTTTACCGATTTTACCCAACCTTTTTCATCTCCCATTATTTCAATAGGGTTAGTCATAAAGTGGAATTCAATGCCTTCTTCTTTTGCATGATGCACTTCCTCTACCCTTGCTGGCATTTCATTCTTTCCTCTACGATATACTACATGCACTTCGGCTCCTAAACGTCTTGCGGTACGAGCGGCGTCCATTGCAACATTACCTCCTCCTACTACAATTGTAACATTTCCCGGATAGACAGGGGTATCATAACCTTGTTCGTATGCTTTCATAAGGTTACTTCTTGTAAGCAATTCGTTAGCCGAAACAACACCGTTAAGATTCTTTCCTGGAATATTCATAAACTTAGGAAGACCAGCACCAGATGCGATATAAACGGCGGAGAATCCTTCTTTGTCAAACAATTCGTCAATTGTGATACTTCTACCTATTATAACATCGGTTACAATCTTTACTCCAAGTTTCTTAATGTTTTCAACTTCTTCTTTAACGACTTTTTCCTTAGGTAAACGGAACTCCGGAATACCATAAACCAATACTCCACCGGCTTGATGCAATGCTTCAAATATAGTAACCTCATATCCCATTTTTGCAAGGTCGCCCGCACAAGTCAAACCGCTTGGACCCGAGCCTACGATTGCTACTTTCTTACCGTTTGTTGGTGGAACTTCCGTAAAATCCAATTTAACCTCTCTTGCCCAATCGGCAACAAAACGTTCAAGTTTTCCAATTGCAACTGGATCGCCTTTCTTTCCTAACACACAACTTCCTTCGCATTGACTTTCTTGTGGACAAACTCTACCACATACGGCAGGTAAAGCGGAAGCGGAAGAAATTATTTTATAGGCTTGTGCAAAATGTCCTACATGTCCTCCTCTTATTTGTTTAATGAAAGCGGGAATGTCAATATTTACAGGACATGCACTTACACAACCCGGATTTTTACATTGCAAGCAACGATCCGCCTCTTCCATTGCCTCTTCCATTGTGTAGCCATAGCAAACTTCGTCAAAATTCTTTACTCTCACAACGGCATCTTGTTCTCTTACCGGCACTCTTCTTTTCTTTATTGTATGATTAACCGCCGCTGTTAAGTTACATTTATGATCCTCCGAATCGGTTGCTATTTCGTGTGTTTTATACATTGATTGACGGCGAATTGCTTCATCAAAATCTACAAGATGTGCATCAAATTCCGGTCCATCAACACAGGTAAACTTAGTCTTTCCTCCAATTGTTACTCTACACGCTCCACACATTCCCGTTCCATCAACCATAAGTGAATTTAAACTAGCGGTTGTTTTTAAGCCTAATTCTTTTGTCAAAAGGGAAACAAATTTCATCATCACCATTGGTCCAATTGCAACAACTTCATCGTATTTTTCTCCACTTTCAACAAGTTTTTTCAAACAATCCGTTACCAATCCTTTCATTCCATACGAACCATCATCGGTGCAAACATAAAGATTATCCGCAACCTCTTTCATCATATCCTCTAAGATAAGAGTATTATGGGTTTTTGTACCAATAATTACATCGGCTTTCATACCATGTTCTTTTACCCATTTAACTTGTGGATAGATTGGTGCGGTTCCTACTCCTCCTCCTATGAATAAAATTCTCTTATTTGCTCTTTCTTCCTCGGGAACATACATTAACAAAGATTCTTTTCCAAGTGGCCCTACTACATCTTTTAATTTATTTCCTTTTCCTAACTTTGCTAATTTCTCGGTTGATTTTCCTACAATTTGGAAAACGATAGTAATTGTTCCTTCCTCTTTATTGTAATCACAAATAGTTAAAGGAATTCTTTCACCTTTATCATCTATTATTATGATAATGAATTGTCCAGGTTTTGCAGCTCTTGCCACCCAATAGGCACTTATCTCCATTAGATAAATGTTAGGTGTAAGTTGTTCTCTTCTTCTTATTTCAAACATAATATATTATATTTTTTCAAATTTCAATTTTTCCATATTTTCAATTTCCTCTTCGCTAAGAGAAAGTTCCATTTTCAATTTCAATTCCGATACTTTGCTTAAAAGGGTTAGCAAAACCGATATGATTGAAAACAATAAAAACGAAGTTTGGTTACAAAAAAACAAGCCTATTAAAGCAACGATATTCACCAACGAATAAAAACGCAAACGTTTTATTTGTAACATTCTATATTTCTCTAATTTTTCGGGTAAAGGCAAAGAAACCAAGTTTTTTATCTTGCGATTTGTTCCCTTTCCGCCCAAAAACACACAAAGCACCATTACCAACATCAAGACATAAGAAAAGGTAACGCTATATCCTTTTGAAAGAATAGCATCATTTGATAAATAGTAGTAATAAGTTAATACATAGAACATTGCAACAAGCACAACCTCTATAAGAATCATTGCATTCCAAGACTTATTTAGTAATTTAAGATACTTTTTCATTGATACAAATATTTTAATTTGCAAATATACATAAAAACTCTAAGATTTATCAAAATAAAATCAAGAAATAATTTTTTAAAATCAAGTATTATTTTTTTAAAATCAAGAAAAAAAACGGTGAAACAAAGAAAAAATGCTTCACCGTTTTTCGTTAATTTATAAAATCTATTATTCCATTACTTTTGTAAAGTAACCTTGAAGGTCAAATTGAAGTTTTACTTCTTCGCTTTTTTTATAAATTGTTGCTATGTAACTCTTTTTATTTCTTACATCTACAATATCTATGCTTTCTATTTTGTAACCCGCATAGTTTTGTTCAATATAATCAATTATTGTCTTAGGAGTGTATTCCAAAGGCACGTTCCAAGCGGTTTCAACCGATGTGTTTTTAAATTTCATACTTACATCGTTGCCCGATGCCTTAAACTTAGCAATATAACAAGTTGAATCCACCATTTTCCAATGTGCTTGTTCTATTTCGGGACGGCGTTTCTTGAAATCTTGAACAAATTTTGTTGGAACATCTTTTTCATCTACCGATTTATATTTATCTTTTTTTGTAGTAGCACAACTTGTTACCAATGTGCAAGCCAATAATATTAACGCAACTTTTTTCATAGTTTTTACTCTTATTTTGATTTGCAAATATAATATTTTTATTTATAAGTTATAACTCTAAACGATTAAAAATTGAAAAAAGTGTTTCAAATCCACAATTTTGAATAAAGAAAGTGCGGTGAAAATAATAACAAAGACAACCACCCATCTAATAAATTTTGCTCCTTTTTTAAAGGCTAATTTCGTTGCGATAAACGAACCTATGAATGTCCCAATAGAATGAATCAAGCCAAATTGCCAATGAATGCTTCCCTCACCCCAAAAAACCAAAAGAGCAACAACGGTATAAAAAGCCATTACGGTAGTTTTTAAAGCATTTGTTTTAACAATATTATAGCCCAAAAGCATAGAACCGGCGGCCATTAAAAGAAAACCCGTTCCCACTTGAACAAATCCCCCATAAATTCCTATAAGAAAGAAAGTTAAATATTGCAAGAAAGAAATTCCGTTTTCGGTTTTAGAAAAATCATCTTCCTCAAATTTCTTTGGCGAACGAAAAAGAAAGATTATCATAACCAAAAGACTAATTCCCATAAAATAAGAAAAGAGAATTTCGGGCAAGACAATAGAAAGCCCCGCTCCTACTAAGGCTCCAAACATTGTTGGCAAGGCAAGGCGAAAAAAATAACTATTTTTAAGTAGCCCTTTACGTGCAAATAGAATAGAGGTTAAAGATGATTGTAATAAAACCCCTATTCTATTTGTTGCATTAGCTTGTGCGGGACTTAAACCTAAGGCAAGATAAAGTGCTATTGAGATTGCCGTTCCTCCCGCCGAAAGTGTGTTAATAAATCCTACGAATAAGCCGGATATAATTAAAATTAGAAATATTGAAACCGTCATTATTTAAGTTCACAACTACTTCTTAGGAACCAATTGCAAACTATTTTGTTCTTTTTTCAATAAAGTTTCTTGTGGTTTACTTTCTTGTCTATCTTTTTTTCTAATTTTATGCATCATTTGTTTTTCTTCCTTTATTAGTTTTGCAACCTTTTGAGCAGGAAGAACAGACAAGAATTTTTCATAATAAGAAATCTTTATTTCCGATAGTTCTCTTTCTATTTTATTATTTTGTTCTACCAACATTTTTGCGGTTTCCGAATCAATTTCAAGCAAATCCTTTTCTTTGTATTTACTCATTAAATGATGCCTTTTCTCAATTGTTGCATTTATTTCCTTATCATATTGAGCGTATAT
>X208_Red_Sheep__coassemble_65_pt1 | contig 9783 bp, 9 predicted proteins | sample X208_Red_Sheep__metabat2_high_PE_002 | metagenome-assembled genome bin X208_Red_Sheep | reverse complement strand
GTTTTGACCTATTTACCACGACTAATCATAACAACAATAAAAGTACACAACGTTCACAATCACAAAATCTACTTTCCTACCCTAATTGTAGGCGATGGAGAAAAAGCATTAAAAATCTACAACGACCTACAAAATGAAGAAATAACCTCGGGCAATAAAATCATAGGATACATCAATAAAAACGGCAAGAAAAACGAATTTTACTCCCTACAATATTTAGGAACAATAAACCAACTGACTGAAATAATTTCACAATACAAAATAGAAGAAATAATAATTGCCTTAGAACAAGAGGAAGAAAACGAAATATTCGACATGATCTGCTTAGCAGGACAAGATGTTGAAATAAAAATACCAGCAGACAGAAAAGATATTTTGATGGGTAACGTAAAATCAAACGCAATCTTTAACACCCCTCTAATAACTGTAACACAAGGACTAATGGCTCCTTGGCAACAAATTCTAAAACGTATATTTGACATTTTAATTTCTTTAATAGCAATAATAATACTTTCACCCGTTTACCTAATCACCTCAATTATTGTTTACACAACAAGCAAAGGTCCAATTTTCTACAAACAAGAACGTATAGGATACAAAGGAAAGCCTTTCTATATGCACAAATTCCGCTCAATGTACACAAATGCCGAAAGCAACGGGCCAATGTTATCAAGCGGAGATAAAGATCCAAGAATTACTCCTTTCGGTCGTTTTATGCGAAAGGTGAGATTAGACGAAATACCACAGTTTTACAACGTTTTAAAAGGAACAATGAGCATTGTAGGGCCACGTCCAGAACGGCAATTCTTCATTGACCAAATCGTAAAGAAAGCTCCCGAATACAGACTCTTACATAGAATCAAGCCGGGAATAACTTCTTGGGGACAAGTCAAATATGGATACGCCGAATCGGTAGATGAAATGGTAGAAAGACTAAAATACGACCTAATTTATTTGGAGAACCTATCAATTTCCACCGATATAAAAATCCTATTCTACACAGCAGTAATAATACTCCAAGGACGAGGAAAATAAAACAAAGAAAAAACAAAATATTTCTAAGAAAAAAAATAAAAAATCAAAGACTTTTTTTCGTAATTCTATTTTCTTAATTTAAAACAATATAAAAACCTAACTAACGTTTATTGGTAAAAAGAAGAAAATAGTAAAATTTTAAAAATTAAATCTTATGAATAGAAAACAAATTATTGTAATTGCGATTTTGATGTTTGGTTGTCTTAATGCAATTGCACAAAAAGAGGTTGATTTTCCTCAATTAGAAAAAGTTTCTCCTTGGAGTGTAAGCCTTGAAGGTAGTTTTTATCAAAAGGGTTTTTTAACAAATATTCATAGCATAGGAAGTTATGATGATATTGTGTATTGTCCAGAAAATAGTTCTGCGATTTTAGGAGGCATTGGAGTAGATTATACCTTTAATCGTGCAAATAAATTATCTTATGTTTTGTCGGCAGGATTGGATTTAAAGCCTGTGTTATACATAAATGAATCTGAAAAAGGTTTAGAGGTAACTCGTATGAGCGAATCTTCACTTTTTAGAAACACATGCTATAGTCCATTTATTTCTTTTGCTGTTCAATACAGAAACACTATTGCTAACAACGAAAATTGGTTCTATAATTTAAAAGGAGGAATGAGATTTTCCTACTATGACGGATATATAGATGCTGGTTGTTCAGGTATAGATCCTTTTACACGAGATACTATGTCCTTTTCTGTAGATGGTGATGGCAATAAGTTTAATCTTTTCCCAAATCTTATGTTTTCAGTTGGTACCTCTTATAATACTTTTATCGGAATGTTTGGTTTGAACCTTATTGCAAACATAAGTATTCCTTATTTAAACGAAAGTGTATTTTGGTTTAAGTTCAAGGAGTCTGAATTTTATGGAAATTATTATTTAACAGGAAATTATTTAGGATTGTCCTTGACCTATTCGCCTAAAAGATAGAAACAAAAAAAATAACTCTTTGATTTAAGAAATTATTTCAAAGAGTTATTTTTTTTAATGAAAGAAAAAAATCAAATTTTTTATTTAAAAAGATTCTCTCCTATTATTCTTGCGGCACAAGCGACATAATCATTGCAAGGTTTCTTTTCTTTTGTGCTACCGGGCTCTAATCCGAGTAGTTTTTTGCAAACAATTTCTCCATTTTCTTCTTTAAATTTTTCACCCATTGTTTGCACCATTGCAAAATAGTCTTTATTTGTTAGGTTTTGTTTTTGATATTGTAGAAGCATTCCTACGACTAATCCTATTGCAGAAACGCAACCACAAACTTCTCTGTAACCTGCAAGTCCTCTTCCAAAAGGCAGAGAGATTTTTTCTGCAATATTCTTCTCTATTGGCAACAAATCGCTGTACGCCATAACGACTGACTGAGCACAATTATAACCTTCGTTGTGGTATTTTCTTGCTAATTCTACTCTTTCTTCTGTATTGACCATAATTTTTAGGTTTTAATTACTTGGCAAATATAATAATTTTTGTAATTTCGCAAAAGATTATGAGCAGATTCTTCTATACTAAACAATATCTTAAATATAAATTCTTGGCTAAGGACGAGTATTCTTTACATTCGCCTTTGATGTTTGATTTTTTTACCAAAGGTTTGAAGAAGTCTTGTAAAAACAAAGATATTTCTTTTGATTCTTGCCTTGAAAAACTCATTCCAAATAACAAAAGAAAGAGAAAATTTCTTTTTAAGGTCTTTGAATATTTTAAATCACAGGGGTTTCAAGTGATTTATGTGCCAAACAAAGATTTTACCTTAGAAAAATTAGAGGTTTTAAAAAATTGTAAACCCAACATGGCTATTGTTATTGAAAAAATATACAAAGAAAGAGAAAAACTTATGCTTTGGAAAGAGATTAAAGCAAATAAGGATTTTAAACTTTGTTGTGATTTTTTTGATTTTGGTCTTGTGCTTTTAACTGATAGGCCTTTGAAAAAACAAAGCTACGTTTTACGTAAGAAATAATCTTGTTTCGTTATTCTTCTTTTACTTTTTGCATTCCGTAAGGGCTCTTTACTTCTACGCTATCAAAGTCATCTCTTGCTCTTAGCCCTTTTGCGTAATCTATTCCTCCCTCGCTGTGTCGTCTAACAGGCAAATCGGTACGTACTATTGCGGAATCTTTTCTCCAATAAAGGTCTTGACAATAGAAGGTGTCTAAATCTTTGTAGTTTATTATCACTACGCTATCTCTTAGATAGTAAAGATTGTCCGATAGGCTTTCGGCATAAAAGGAAGAAAGGTTTGCTTTTATTGTTTTATCGGGATTGAGAAAATTAACATTCAATCCTTGTGGGAAAATCATTTTTGAACTATCGGTATAGGAGTAAATGTCTATTTTTTTTGCTTTTAATTCTGTTTCAACTACTCCATCTACGCTGCGTAATAGGTATGCGTCTATGATTTGTTGCGAAGGGGTGTTTTCTTGTTTTATATTGCTTTGTGTAGGAAGGTCTTCGCTACACGAAAAACAAAGGTATGAGAAAGCAAAGGCAAGGAATATTATTGCAAATCTATGCTTTCTCATACCGATTTATGTGTTTTGTGTTATTAGTCTCTTGATCTTGCAGTTGTTCCCTTTCCTATCCAACAACCAACTGAGTATCCGTCTCCCGGATTGATTGAGTTGAAGAACATATCTGCTTTTAGAGGCCATTGAGAACGTGCTGCGTTCATTACTCTTTGTGCATCTTCTGCAAGAGAAGGGTCAATATTTTTCACTTTTGCTGCTTCGTCATAAGCTACCCAAGCTGCACCTCTGATTTTTCCTCCATGAGAGGCACAAGATACTGAACTCTTTAAGTACATATTTGCTACCATAAGCACAGCCTTGCCTTCTAAGGATTTATCGTATTCTGCAACTTTGTAAGCCGCAGTACGAGCCGCTCCATATTGTCCTGCATTCATCAAAGCAGTTGCTAACAAGAATGAAGCCTTTGCTTTTGAATCGTTATCCTCAAAGTTCTTTACTGCTTCTTCTAAATAAGGCACTGCTTCTTCACTTCTATCTTTTTCTATCAACATTTGTCCCATCATAAAGGCTGATTTAGCATTTGGTTCTAATTTATGAAGGTTTTCTGTTGCTTGGAAAAATAATTCAGACTTTGTACATTTTTTACGATCAAGGTTTGTGGTAATTTTTTTCAATAATTCAACATCGTTAGGATTTGCTGCAAACTTTGGTTCGTAAATAGGAATAATCTTATCGCAAGATGCAAATGGCTCAATGATTTGTTCGGTTAAAGCAAGATAACTTTGAGCGTTTTTAAGTTTTGTTTCTGCTTTTTTAATTGCTTTTGCATTGCCCGCAGTTGTTGCTTGTTCAACTTCTGTCTTCGCTACCTTGATTATTTCTTCTAATGTTTCTGCTGCAAAGTCATAAGCTTCAAACAAAACATCCATTTGCTCAGAACTTGCCTTAATTGCAGCTAAGTGTTTTACTGTTGCTTCAACATAAAGCGGACAATATTGTGCGTCTAATTGCTTTCCACCTTTGTCTGCTGCTTCTTTAAAGTATTTAAAGATTTGTTCTGTTTCGTTTGGTCTGTATTCAGATAATATTTTCGCCTTTTGTGCGATGTTATTGTATTCTTCACCAAAAGCTTCGCTTCTTATGTCTTGTAAAGCTAAATACTCATCAATGTATTTGTTTTTCATCTCTACATTAGGTGCTGTGGCAATCATAGTTTTCAATATGTTTGCTCCTCTAATGTATGTGTTTACGTGATATTGTGGACAATGTGCGACTACTTTCGTCCAAGGCTCGTAAGCATCTTTGTAATTCTTTTGCTTATAGAACTCTTGATATAAAGAATTATTCATTATACAAGCAGAACTGTCCTCTGGTGTTTTTCCAAACTTTTGTGCATTTACTGTTGTTGCACAAAACATTGCTGCAATTACAGCCAATAACGTTACTTTCTTCATTCTTTATTTATTATTTTATTGATATTTTCTTTTAAAAAACCATCTGTCTTTTGCAGAGAAAGAAACTCCTACTCTAAAATAGTCTTCTCTTATAAGATTATTTTCTTTTGTTCCTTGTTTTCCGTATTCAAGATATATATTTACTTGTGTACCTTGTTTTTTTATAGGTAATCCAAAACCTAATGATACTCCTAATTGAGATATATCTGTATTATAGAGCGACAACTTACCTGTTTGATAATTTACTCCAAAACGATAGGCTATTTTTTCTAAATAATTACCATAAATATCTGGCTTATACTCCGCTCCTGCATTAAAGGTGTAATTATCTTTTAAGATTTCTGGGTAACGAATTCCTTGTAAAGCAAAGTTAGACCATTGAGTGTAACCAAAATCTATGCCAACTAAAAATTTATTTTTTCTCTCATAAGATAACCCAACGCCTAATGATTGTGGCAAGTCTATACTTCCTTCTGTGTTTTCATACTTTACAGAATCTCTTACAGTTTCTACGGCTGCTGTGTAAGTAAATGTGTAATGACGATATTGATTTTTTGTAGGTAAATGTGAGGGCAATACATAGTTTGCTCCTATTATAATCGCATCTCCATTGTTTAAGTTTTGTTGATATTGTAATCCAAGATTAAAATTTATAGCTGAAATAGAGTAATTATATTCTACTCGTGAGGAAAGCATATTTGCTGAATCTGGAAAAGTTAAAGTAGAACTTCTATAATAGTTTCCAAACAAATATTCTGCATTTAACCCAACTGAAAGTTTGTCAAAAAACGAGGGTTGATAGGATAGTCCTAACATTACTTTATTTATACCCCCTTCTCCTCCATAAATAAATTTATGAGAACCAATAAGACTGTCCGTTTGAAAGGTTTCTGAGGCTGTGTAATCGATTACAGAAACAGGAACTAAACCTCCCGCCATTTTTAAAGTCTTGCTAAGTGGAAATGCAAATAAAATATGAGATATTCCACCTGTATTTCCTGTGGATTTAGCTGTATTTGAGCGTAAAAACACATTATTTGAATAAAATCCTATGTCAAAAACAAATGATTGTGTATCTATCGCTGAAAAAGAGGCTGGATTTCGATAGTTTACGAAGTTATTTCTCCTCAATCCATTGTAAATACCCCCCATTGAAGCGTTTATTGTGTTTGTAAAATTAACATCATCGCCTATTCCATACTTTGAATATGGTGAACTTACTGTATTTTGAGCCCCTATTTCTAAAACAAAAGCCACAAACAATAAAATAAATACTATTTTTTTACGCATCTCTTTTTTTAATATTATAATCTAATATCATATTTAAGCCTTGAAGAACTAAATTTGGTTCCACAACGGTTTTAATATTCAAATTTTCTGATATAAGGTCTGCATCTCCTCCCGTTACTATAATTTTAAATTCGCTATCCTGCTCCTTTGAAATCATATCTATCATTCCTCTTACCTCGGCTATTGTTCCGTTTATTATTCCTGATTTTATACAATCAAAAGTATTAAGAGAACATACCGAAACTTTGTTTTCGTTTATTTCTACTAACGGAAGTCTTGCTGTAAAAGTATTTAAAGCTTTGCTTTTCATTTGAAATCCTAATGAAATGCTACCTCCTTTATAGTTTCCTTTGTCATCAATATAATCAAAGCAAATGCAAGAGCCCGCATCTATCACTAATATATTTTCTTGTGGAAAAATATTGTATGCTCCTGCAATTGCTGCAATTCTATCATTACCTAATGAATATTTTGGAATGTAATTGAGCCTGATAGGTAAGTACAAGTCTTCGCTCATAATGAAAAACTGGTTTTTCCCCACTAAATAATCCATCACATCAACTGTTTCTAATCCAGATACTGTTGAAAATATAGTTGCAGTAATATCATATTTTGAATATAATTCTGCAATAAAATTCACATCTAAGCGACCTACTGCAACAACAGAAAGCAATTCTTCTTTATTATAAACTGCTACTTTCGTTCTTGTGTTACCTTTATCTATAATCAACCTCATTGAATTGCTATTCGTTTGTCTGCATGTTTTCTTCTTCAAAAGGAAAAGAATAAAGCAATTGAAAATCTGACAAATTCATAACTTTATCATAAAATTCCCTTTCCATCCAACATTCTTCTATATTTAGAGGATTATTATTTGAATCAAAAATTTCGTAAGTCTTTCTAATCAAAGTCCCTTCTGCATTCCAATAATATTCACTTCTTTCTAAAGCAACCTCAGCACAAGCAGAATTGTATGTATTGTAATGACGAATAAACAAAATCAATTTTCCTGTTTCATCGTATAACCTTTCGTAAATAAAATCCCATGCCTTGTTTTGATTGTATATATATTCCTTACAATAAAAGAAATTATAATCTCCCGAAGACTTGACTATATCAAAACGTTTCTCTAAATCATCAAAACTACTTACTTGTTTATTAAATTCAACGAGTGTTTCGCTGTTTTTATACAAAGCATAACGAAAAGTTAAACTATCATTTTCTTCAAGAGATAGTGCATAATTAAGCAAATCCTCTGTTTTCAGGACAAATTCTCTTGCTTGATCCGATTCATCTTGGAGAATTAACTCTTCATCAGAAGGCTGATAATCTTCGCTTTCATCTTCATAGAAAGTTTCTTCGTTATAGTTCAAATAATTGACTGTATCAACATCTTGTGCCTTTACATTTTCTTGAACAAGTAACAAAAGAAAAAGAAAACTTATAAACTTACAAAACTTCATACAAAGTTCATTTAATCAATGTCTTCACTAAACATAGGATCCCAAGGAGGCAATACTATTGGTTTTTGATCTAAATATTTTAAAATGTCGTTTGAAATATATTTTTTATCAACTACTACTCTAAACATATATTCTTCAAACCATTCATCTGTCATTATTAAATGTCCTTGCCAACCATGAGATGCTCCCCAACTATTTTCAACAAGCCATTTCTTTGGATTACCATTTTCATCTAAATCAACAGCACATAAAGTCATTGCATGAGAAGAACCACTTGCAAATGTTTGAATTCTTTCCTTTTTATCCATACCAAATTCTGTTCCCATCAATGAACCATAGTCGTATGTATTTACGTCTAATAATCCTTTTTCAGAATATAGGAACTTTCCAACATCACAAGAGAAATACATCATTGTTGAATCCTTTATTGAAGCTATTGCGACTTTCTTAATTTCTTCAATAGGAAGGTTTATATATTTCCAATTTTCTCCATCCATTACGTGTCTGTCATTCTCTATTTCATATACTTTATAAAACTCTCTTGAAGGATCATTCATTAACATAACGTATGTATTCTTTAAATCTTTTCCAACATACTTTTCATAGAATGATTTAGGAGTATATTTTTCTGTTGATATTTCTTTTCCGTTTACATCACGCAATGTATAAGTAAATTCTTGAACAGGTTCGCCATAAGCATAAACTAACATCTTGTAGATTTGAGAAAGCATTTCTATCTTTCTGTTTTCCAACTTTTCATATTTTATTTTTTTGTCGTTTTGCTTCATTTGTCTTAATTCTAAGGCATATTCTTTTAATTTTAGAATGATTAACTCATCTATTTTACGAGTATTATTTGAATTATAAGTTTCTGGCTGAACTGTTGAAGGTACTAAACCATATTTTGTTACCAAATCGGAAATTCCTGTAAACTGACCTCCGTCTGAAAGAGGATTTTTCAACAACCATTCATTGTGTTTACTATCCAAAGGTTCATCAATGTGCTTTATAATCAAAGAAAGAAATAAATTACTCTTTTCTAATTGATCATAAAAAAACAAATAATTTTGACTAAATTCAAAAGCACCGAGATTATATTTTGCAATCATAGCACTTCTCATTACATTGAAACCTGTAAACATCCAACAACGACCAGAAGATTTTTGATCTGTTACTCCTTTGCTCATAACTCTATGAGAAAAGTGTGTATCATATTTGTTAAGATTATCTAAATTCAACACTAATTTTTGAATACTATTGTTTGCTACTGCATTTCTTATTGCTTTATTTTCTGTTGTTTGTTTATATGAATTTCTTATCTTATTTAAAGATTCTTCATTTAATCCACCTTCTTGTGAAAAACTAACAAAACTTCCACAAGTCAAAACTAACGCTAATATGAATATTTTTTTCATTTCAATTATTTTATTATTTATCTAAAACGTCTCCTATTGTATTGTCATACACTTTTTTATATTCTCCAATCTTACCGAAGTTTTCTTCATCTATTATTATTTCATCGTCATTTCTTACTTTACCTACTGCACAGCAATTAACACCTGAAATACTTAGCATATCGAAAAATTCATTTTCTTTATCTGCACAAACAGTAACTATTGCTCTTCCTTGACTTTCGCCAAATAAGAAAGAATCTAATCTTACATCTGACGCAGAATATATTTCAAATCCCATATTTCTTACCATAGCACTTTCCAAAGATGCAATAAATAAACCTCCCTCACTAATATCGTGAGCAGATTCTATTATACCTTGATTGATTAAATCACTAAGTGTGCGTTGCATATTTGCTTCTTTATCTAAATCAAAATAAGGAGCAGGAGATAATTTTACACCCCTATAAGAATATAGATATTCTGAACAATTTATATCATCAACTATTTCTCCTAACATATAAATTGTTGCACCTTGTGTTTTGAAATCAAGTGTCATTTGTTTAGACTTATCAACCGTTCCAACCATACCTATAACAGGAGATGGATAAACTGCTTCTGTTTTTCCATTCATTACTGCTTGATTATAGAAACTAACATTTCCACCTGTAACAGGAG
>X208_Red_Sheep__coassemble_64_pt1 | contig 9860 bp, 7 predicted proteins | sample X208_Red_Sheep__metabat2_high_PE_002 | metagenome-assembled genome bin X208_Red_Sheep | reverse complement strand
GGGTATTGGTTAGGTTGCAACGTCCTTTTCCTGTAAGGCGTAGTTTTAATCCTGCTTGTTTCTTTTTTTCTAAAAGTAATACTTTTTTATTTCTTTTTTGCAAGAATAGGGTGGCAAGTAACCCTGAGGCACCTGCTCCTATTACTATGCAGTCGTATTTATTTCTTTTGTTCATATCCGAAGTTTTGAAGGTCTCTTTCGCTATTTCTCCAATCTTTCTTTACTTTTACAAAGAGTTCTAAGAAACATTTTTTTGATGTGAATTCTTCTATGTCTTTTCTTGCTTCTATTCCTATTTTCTTTATTTGTTCTCCTCCGTGTCCTATGATGATTCTTTTTTGACTTTCTCTTTCGGTGAAGATAACTGCTCTTATTCGGTTGAGATTGTCTCCTTCAATGTATTCTTCTACCATTACTTCTGTTGAGTACGGGATTTCTTTTTCGTAATGGAGTAGGATTTTTTCTCGAATGATTTCGCTAACAAGAAATCGCATACTTTTGTCTGTTAGCATATCTTTGTCGTAGTAGGCTGGTGAAAAGGGTAGTTTTTCTTTTACTAATTCCATTACTCTTTCTACTCCTATTTTGTGAAGTGCTGAGCATGGTACTACTTCTGCATTTGGTAGGAGTTCTTTCCAACGATTGATGATTTCTATTACTTTTTCTTGTGTTGCGTTATCTACTTTGTTGATTACTACAATTGTTGGTGTGGTGCTACGTGCTATTTTGTTTAAAATGTCGCTGTTTTTTAAACTCTCTCCAAGGTCAGTTACTACAAGATAGACGTCTGCATCGGTTAATGCTCCTTCTACTTGTTGTAGCATACATTGTTGTAACTTGTAGTGTGGGTTTAAGATTCCTGGTGTGTCGGAAAAGACTATTTGAAAATCATCTGAGCTTACTACTCCAAGTATTCTGTGTCTTGTGGTTTGACTTTTACGTGTTATTATGCTTATTTTTTCTCCCACTAAGGCATTCATAAGAGTTGATTTGCCTACGTTTGGATTACCTATTATATTTACAAATCCTGCTTTATGATTCATTGTCTTTCTTTTTTGTTGTTAAATTATTCCTTCTGTTATTAAATCGTGAAGGTGAATTATTCCTAAATATTTATTTTCTTGATTAACTACTATTAGTTGTGTTATGTGATGTTGTTGCATTATGGAGAATGCTTCTACTGCAAAGGCGTCTGCTTGTATGTGTTTAGGATTTTTTGTCATTATTTGTTCGGCAGTGAGTGTTTTTGTGTCAATAATGTCTTTTTTGTTTAACATTCGGCGTAAATCTCCATCGGTTATTATTCCTAATATGTTGTCGTTTTCTTCTACTACCGTACAACCTAAGCGTTTGCTTGTGATTTCCATAAGAGTTTCTGTTAAAGGTGTTGTGAGACTAACGCTTGGTTTTTCGTTTTTTACATAAAGGTCGCTTACTTTTAGATATAAACGTTTTCCAAGGCTTCCTCCTGGGTGGTATTTTGCAAAATCTTGTGCTGTGAAGTTGCGACAATTTAGCAAGGCAACGGCAAGTGCATCGCCCATTACAAGTTGTGCTGTGGTAGAAGAGGTTGGTGCAAGGTTATTTGGACATGCTTCTTTATCTACTGTGCAGTTTAAAACGTAATCGGCACTTTTTGCTAAGTAAGAATCAATGTTTCCTACCATTGCTATTAATTTGTTTCCATTTGCTTTTACAAGAGGTGTTAAGACTTTTATTTCAGGTGTGTTCCCGCTTTTTGATATACATATTACTATATCGTTAGGTTGGATTATTCCTAAGTCTCCGTGTATTGCTTCTGCTGCGTGCATAAAGATGGAAGGAGTTCCCGTAGAATTGAGTGTTGCTACAATTTTATTACCAATTATTGCACTTTTGCCAATACCACTTATTATTAACCTGCCTTTGCTATTAAAGATTTCTTTAACAACTGCTACAAACTCACTATCAATATAATTCAAAAGATTTTCTATGCATTCTCTTTCTTTTTTTATAGCTGCTTTTGCTATCTCTAAAATTTCAAAATCAGTTTTCACTTTTTTTATTTTTTATTAAAACATTTGTTCAATCTAAAAAAACATTGTATTTTTACATACTCAAATCAAGCAGCAAAATTACACATTATTATTGAATAATACTCGTAATATGGAGAGTTGAGAAAGTAATAAAATTCAAAAAGAAATAAATTCGACATTAAAAAACTTGTTCGGATTTGATAATTTTAAAGGAAATCAACAACAAATTATAGAAAAATTGTTGGAAGGGAATGATGTGTTTGTTATAAAACCAACAGGTGGAGGAAAGAGTCTTTGTTATCAACTTCCTGCTATGATTTCTGAAGGTACGGCAATAGTTATTTCTCCTTTGATTTCGTTGATGAAAAATCAAGTGGATTTCCTTAAAGGAATGACGATGGATTCTTCGGTTGCTCATTTTTTAAATTCAACTTTAAATAGACAAGAAACACAGCAAGTAAAAAGTGATTTGCTTTCAGGAAAAACAAAATTACTATATGTTGCACCTGAATCTTTGACAAAACAAGAGAATATAGATTTGCTTAAAAGTATAAAAATAAGTTTTTATGCAATAGATGAGGCACACTGCATTTCGGAATGGGGGCATGATTTTCGTCCTGAATACAGAAGAATACGTCCAATTATTGATATGATAGGAGTAAAAGTACCTGTCATTGCATTAACCGCAACCGCAACTCCAAAGGTGCAGCAAGATATTTTGAAAACTTTGGAAATGAATGATGCAAAAATCTTCATAAGCAGTTTTAATAGAACAAATCTTTACTACGAAATAAGACTTAAACCAAAAGATGAAAAACTCTTAAATAAAGAAATTATAAAGTTTATCAATCAAAATAAAGGGAAAAGTGGTATAATCTATTGTTTGAGTAGAAAAAAAGTAGAAGAACTTACCGAAACATTAGTGATAAATGGCATTAAAGCATTACCTTATCATGCAGGTTTGGATTCCGCTCTAAGAGCAACAAATCAAGATATGTTCATTAAGGAAGATGTTGATGTAATAGTTGCAACAATAGCATTTGGAATGGGAATTGATAAACCTGATGTAAGATATGTTATACACTATGATATGCCAAAGAGTTTAGAAGGGTATTATCAAGAAACAGGAAGAGCAGGTAGAGACGAGGGTGAGGGACAGTGTATAGCGTTCTATTCTGAAAGAGACATGGAAAAATTAGAAAAATTCCTTAATGATAAACCTGTTTCGGAAAGAGAAATAACTCAACAATTAATAGATGAAACTATTTCATACGCTGAAACTTCGCAATGCCGTAGAAAACTTTTATTAAAATACTTCGGAGAAGATTATACGCAAGATAATTGTGGAAATTGCGATAATTGCTTGCATCCAAAACCACAAGTAGATGCAAAAGAAGAAATAGTTGATTTTTTAGAAGTTGTAGAAGAAACAAAACAACAATTCAAATCAAACTATTTGATAGATGTTGTAATGGGAGAATTGACTCCTAATGTAAAGACAAATCGTCATCACAAAATGGAATGTTTTGGTATAGGCAAAGATAAACCTGCAACATTTTGGAAAGCAGTTTCAAAAGTATGTGTGTTAAATGACTTTTTAAGAAAAGATATCGAGCGTTATGGAGAATTGAAACTAACGCAAAAAGGACTTGAATTTAAAGAAAAACCATATTCTATTAAAGTAGCATACGACAGAGACTTTTCAGAAAATGAAGATGAGTTTGCAGAAGATTTTGTTCCAATTTCTTCTGCTGAATCCACTACAGATCCTGAACTGTATAACCTATTAAAAAGTATTAGAAAGCGTATTGCAGAAAAAGAAAAGCTCCCTCCATACGTAATATTTGAAGACCGCTCGCTCGTAGATATGTGTATACAATACCCTATTAAGGAAGAAGAATTGAAAAACATAATAGGAGTAGGGGCATCGAAAGCAAAAAAGTATGGAAATGATTTTCTTGAAGCAATAAAAGCATACGTAGAAGTAAAAGACATTACTCGCCCTCAGGATTTTGTGGTAAAATCTTTGATAAATAAGTCCTCAGGATTAAAATACTTTATTATTAGAAGCATTGACAAAAAACTACCATTAGAAGATATTGCACTATCAAAGAATATGGAAGTTGATGAATTGCTAACCGAGATAGAAAGCATAGTATCTTCAGGTACAAAAATAGACATATCTTATTGCATAGATGATTACATAGACCAATATCACCAAGAAGAAATAAGTGAAGTGTTAAGAGAGATGGAAACAGATGATATTGATGAGGTGCTTGAAGAACTTGGCGAAGACGAATATACAAGAGAAGAAGTAAGGCTAATGCGTATTCAATTCCTAACAAAATATGGACAATAGATGGAAAAACTAATAGATTTCTCAGGATTAAATAATATTTTAAGAAGAAAGAAACATTCTCAAAAAATAATAATATTAGACTCTAATACATACGATAATTGTCTTGCAACACTAATAAGTGAAGTTGATAGTTTGTGTGATGCACAAATAATAGAAATAGAGCCAGGAGAAGAAAATAAAACATTGGAAACCTACACAAATATCATACAAACCTTAATAGAACAGGCCTCTGATGTAAACACTCAACTTATTGCCTTAGGTGGAGGAATGATTACCGATATGGCATCTTTCATTGGAGCAACCTACAAGAGAGGAATAGATACTTATCTTGTGCCTACCACACTTCTTGCAATGATTGACGCTTCAATTGGAGGAAAATGTGCAATCAATTTCGGAGAAGTAAAAAATCAAATAGGTTGTTTCGTTAAAAAAGCAACAATATGCATAGAACCAACACTTTTAGAAACCCTTCCAGAAAGGCAAATACTTAATGGAGTTGCAGAAATGCTGAAAATAGCACTTATTTGCGATAAAGAAATGAGTGAAAAAATACTTCAAAGTAATCCCTTGGAAGTAGGAAATAGTCAAATATTTATTCAAAACAGCATAAAACTAAAACAAAACATAGTAAAACAAGACCCTTTTGATAAGAATTACCGACATATACTTAACTTTGGACATACAATAGGACACGCTTTAGAAAGCATAGCAATAAGAAAAGGAGAAGACTTATTGCATGGCGAAGCTGTAGCAAGTGGAATATATTACGCGCTTGATTTATGTAAGAATTTATCAAAACAAACGACTAACAGAGTTAAACAATACATAGAAAAACACTACAAAATACAACCAATAAACGATGTTCAAGAATTATTTAACTATATGAACAGCGACAAAAAGACAATAAACAACGAATACAACTTTGTTTTATTAGAAGAAATAGGTAAGGCAACAATAGGAAATAAAATAAGTAAAGAACAAATAGAAGTAATAATTAAAAATTAAACAACGATGAAAAAATTATTTTTAGTATTAGCAGTATCGCTAATGTGTTTTACAACAAAAGCACAACAATTTACCAATCCAAGTTTTGAAACATGGGCAGCAAATATGCCACAAGGTTGGTCAACATTAGGGTTTATGGGATTTAACCTTTGTACAATGGAGCAATCAACAGATGCCCACACAGGAGATTATTCAGTTAAAATTGCACCAAAGCAGTTAGACGCTTCTATTGCAGCGATGATGCAAATAGAACCTATAGCATTTCCTGGGTTTTTAACAAATGGTAATTTTAATATGGAAGTTTTGATGCAGTTTATACAAAATGCAGGTTCTGAAATTACCGAAGAAGATTATATGTATATGTTAACAAATCTAATAACAGGAGGATTGCAAATAGAAGAAAATAATCAACCAACAAGCGTAAGTGGGTATTACAAATTCAATTGGTATAATTACGATTACGATTACTTTGAAATAATGGCAGTACTATTTGGAACAGTAGAAGGTCAAAGAACAGTAGTAGGAACAGGATTAGCTGATGGTTATCCGGGAGCAAAAACAGAAGGATTTCAATCTTTTGAAATGCCAATACACTATCTTTCAGAACAACCAGCAAATGAAATAGTTTTAATAACCATAGTAGCAGGTGATGAATTTCAAACAACTAATTTCCCTGAATTATATTTAGATGATATGATGATAAACTATTCTTCTTCGTTAGAAGATGTAGAAACAGAAGTTGCAACTGCTATTTATCCAAACCCAACAAGTGGAAAAGTAAGAATAAACTGTGAAAACAACTCACATATCCAAATAGTAAATCCATTAGGACAAGTAGTAAAAGAAATAAACAACTACACATCTAATTCTCTTATAGAAATAGAACAAAAAGGTATTTATTTCGTAAGAGTGAACGGAGAAAAAACAACAAAATTAGTTGTAAAATAAAATAATGAAGTTTCAAAAAACACTACTACTCTTAGGATTGATAGGCACTCTTGTAAGTTGTGTAGGCGGATACTCATTTACAGGAGCGTCTATCGCACCTGAGGTACGTACATATAGCGTAGAAGCATTTCAAAACAGAGCAAGCATAGTGCAAGCAACACTTGCTTCTGATTTGACAAACGATTTAGTACACAAAATCAATTCCTCAACTTCACTGCAACAAGTAAATTCTAATGCAGATGTAAGTTTCACAGGAACAATTACAGGATATAGCATATCACCAACCGCAATAGGAGCAAACGATAGAGCAGCAAAAAACCGCTTAACCATAAGCATAAGAGTGAATTTTGTAAACAACAAAAATCCAAAAGAGAATTATCAATCACAATTCTCTCGTTATCGTGATTATGACAGTAATTTCTCGCTTTCAGAAGTAGAGGAAAGTCTTATAAACGAAATCAGTGAAGAGTTAATTGAAGATATATTCAATAAATCATTTGTAAACTGGTAAAAATGCAACATAAAAAAGCAATAAATATTATCGGTTGGATAATAGCTACACTAACTACATTACTTTATACCTTTACACAGTATCCTACAATTTCGTTTTGGGACGGGGCAGAGTTTGCTACAACTTCCACTACTCTTCAAATATCTCACCCACCAGGAGCACCATTCTTTCAACTCTTAGGTTCAATCATTCCAATCACTTATTTATCTCCACTATTTAGTGGACTAAGCGTAATGATGCTTTATCATATTTGTGTTTATGTTTTGTCGCGTTTCTCTCAAATGTACCCTGGGATTATTACCTCCTCAATAATAGGAGCATTAACCTTTGCGGTGTTGGATTCACAATGGTTTTGTGCAAATGAAACAGATGTTTATCCATTATCACTCTTACTTAGCCTGCTTTCAATATGGTTAACAATCAAATGGACTCAAACTCACAGAGTAAACTATCTTATATTGATATGCCTTATTTTAGGACTTTCACTTTGCGTTCATCAACTCACACTTCTTTCCCTTCCTGCTATTTGTTTGATTATTTATTTCGATAAAAGAAAAACTAATTTCAAAGGAGCCTTACTTTATTTATTTATATCCTTATTGTTAATTATTCTTATACAATTTCTTCTGCCAATATTTTTAATATGGATATTATCAGAGTATGCAATACTTAAAATTATAATTTTTTCACTTATTCTTGCTTTTCTAATTGTCGTTGCCTACAAAAAATCAAAACCAATTTTATTATACACAATTTTAGGAATAATATTTCTTATTGTAGGATTAAGCATCTATCTTATTATTCCAATACGTTCAAATGCAGGAGTACCTCTTAATCAATATAGTCCAAACACAGCAAATCAATTTAAAAACTATTACAACAGAGAAAATTTCACTAAACCTCCCCTTGTCTATGGACAATATTACACAGCCTTACCACCAGAAAATTTTGAAACAACAGAGAATGGACAACTAAAACCAATCTTTGCCAAAGAGCAAAAAACAATTTTTCCAAGAATGTGGAACTATGAAAACATTGCTTATGAAAATGGTTACATAGAATGGGTAGGACAGCCCGAAGAAACAGTGATAATAAATGGAGAGGAAAGAGTTAAACCTTCCTTTAAGCAAAATTTGCAATTCTTCTTCTCCTATCAACTCAATTATATGTACTTTCGCTATCTGTTAAATAACTTTTCGGGGAAAGTAAACGATGTTCAAGGTTATGGAGACTATAAAAACTCGCAATGGACTACTGGAATAAAATACATAGAGGATAAAATGAGTATAAACTCTCAAACTCTCAATCCTCAGGCACAAAAAGGACATAACATATATTATGCAATACCACTTTTGTTAATAATAATAGGATTATTCTATCATTTAAGAAAGGACTCAAAATATTTTCTTGTCAATTTAATACTCTTTTTCTTTTCCTCCATAGCTCTTGTTCTTTATCTAAATCAAGCGGCCTATCAACCAAGAGAAAGAGATTATGTCTTTTTACTATCGTTTGCTTCGCTAAGTCTTTGGTTAGTTATAGGAATCTTCTCAATTTCTCAAACAATAGCCAATATTATCAAATTAAGACGTCCAATCTATATAACACCTATTTTCATAGCCTTGCCAATCTATGTAGGTATTGAAAATTATGATGACCATAATCACGCAGGACAATACACCGCAAGAAATTTTGCAATATCTATGCTTGAAAGTTGCGATAAAAATGCAATTCTTTTTGTCAATGGCGACAACGATACCTTTCCTCTTTGGTATGTTCAAAATGTTGAGGGCATTCGTAGGGATGTTAGAGTAGTCAATCTTCAATTATTAAACGATGATTCAAACATAAAACAACTCTATCAAGCACAATATGAGTCTGCTCCAATAGAAACCTCGCTAACAGCAAAACAATATGAAAATCAATACACATACAACCAAATCTATCCAAGTTTTGATAGAGAACATTTGGTCAAAGTAATAAAAGATTCTTATGCTCTTACCGACACACTCTTTGGAACAAAACTTCATATACTCAATACAAATAAATATTATCTTAAAAAAGACAACGATTCTTTGTATTGGCAATACAATGCCTTGGAAATAGGCAAAGCAACCTTTGTTGCACTCGATATAATCGCTACAAACATTGAAAAACGACCTATTTATTTTTCCGCATACTCTATTGACGACTTTTTTGGTTTAGAAAATTATCTTAGATTAGAAGGATTTGCCTATAAATTAGAAGGAAAACCAAACGAAAGCCAAGAAATAATTGCACTAAAAGCAGGAGAAATAAATGAAGAGAAAATGTATGAGAATTTTATTCATAAATTTCAGTGGAAAAACTTTGATAAACAAGGTGTTTACTACAACGAAATAGAACGAGATATAGTAAAACAATTCTATGATAACTCAATATGTTTAGCATACAAACTATTGCAAAAAAATAAAGCAGATAAAGCACTCATTGTTTGCAATACATTGACCGAAAACCTACCTCTTACTATTCATTACTACCCTGAGGCAACGGCAGATTTAGCAATAATTTACTCACTCTTAGGACAAGAAGAAAAATCCGATTCATACATACACCTATCTACACAACAATTCTCTAAAATTATGCAACAATATTTCTCACTCAATACCTCACAACAAGCACAAGACAGAATACAAATACAAAAATTAGAAAACACTTGGTATCGTTTGCTATTACAAAGTCAAGATTGGGGATTAGAACATATACGTATTACACTTGCCGATGGATACTTTACAATGATAAATCAATACCTAAAAATCACCCTGCGACAATTTGAAAATATGACAGAAAACCCTGAATATTACTATCAAGAAATAGAAAATATAACACTACAACTGCGAAATATCTACTCTCTTGCAGAGGAATACGAAGAAAAACTAATACCTATCCCCGAAAAACTCTTAGAATTCTTTAAATAAATTAAAGAAATAAAAAAATAAGCCCTTGCTTTGTGCAAAGGCTTACATTTTCGTGATATTTATTT
>X208_Red_Sheep__coassemble_62_pt1 | contig 10036 bp, 6 predicted proteins | sample X208_Red_Sheep__metabat2_high_PE_002 | metagenome-assembled genome bin X208_Red_Sheep | reverse complement strand
AAGGGGTAGTGGAAGTAGGTTTGGAGGAGGTTTTTCAGGCGGAGGAAGATGGGAAAGTGGCTTCTCGGGAGGCGGAGGAGGCGGTGGACGCTTCTAAAAGAAAGAAATGTTGAATTAAATTAAAGAAAAGAAAATATGAAGAAAAAGTTTATTCCAATTATTATTGTTTTAGCAATAGTTGTAATACTAATTGCGTGGGCTGTAAAGGCGTACAATGGTTTAGTTGTCAAAGATGAGGCTTGCTCAAAGCAATGGTCAAAGGTGGAAAGTCAATATCAAAGAAGAATGGATTTGATTCCAAACTTGGTAAACACAGTAAAGGGTTATGCTTCTCACGAAGAGGCTACTTTATTAAAGGTAATTGAGGCAAGAAATCAAGCATCGCAAGTTAAGATTGATGCAGAAAATATGACACAAGAGCAATTGAATAACTTTCAACAAAGTCAAGAAAATCTTTCTTCTGCAATAAGAGGATTGAATATAGTGGTTGAGAAATATCCGGACTTGAAAGCAAATCAAAATTTCTTGGAATTGCAATCGCAACTTGAAGGAACGGAAAATAGAATTGCAGTTGAAAGACAACGTTACTCAGATGTAGTAAACGAATATAACACAAGCGTAAGACGATTCCCTAATAGCGTTTTTGCTTCTATGTTTGGCTTTGATAAGAAACCTTATTTTGAGGCTCAATCGGGAGCAGAAAATGCACCAAAAGTAGAATTTTAAATATCCTTTCTTTAAAAAATGGAAGAAAATACTCACAAAATAACCTCTATAAGAGGAATGTTTCAAGATTGGTTCTTGGATTATGCCTCTTATGTAATATTGGAGCGTGCCGTTCCTCACATTAATGATGGTTTAAAGCCTGTTCAAAGACGTATTCTCCACTCTATGAAAGAACTTGATGATGGAAGATACAACAAAGTTGCCAATATAGTCGGAAATACTATGAAATACCACCCGCATGGTGATTCTTCAATTGCGGGAGCCTTAGTTACAATGGGACAAAAGGACCTTTTGATAGATTGTCAAGGTAATTGGGGAAATATTCTCACAGGAGATGGAGCAGCAGCTCCTCGTTATATTGAGGCAAGACTTTCAAAATTTGCTTTGGAAGTTGTGTTTAATCCAAAGACTACAAATTGGCATCCAAGTTATGACGGAAGAAATAAAGAACCTGATACACTACCGGTGAAGTTTCCTCTTTTGCTTGCACAAGGAGCGGAAGGTATTGCGGTAGGTCTTGCTTGTAAGATATTGCCTCATAACTTTAATGAATTGATTGATGCTTCTATTTCAATACTTAAAGGAGAGGATTTTGTAATCTATCCAGATTTTCCAACAGGTGGGCTAATGGATGTGGAAAAATACAACGATGGATTGCAGGGAGGACGTTTGAGAGTAAGGGCAAGAATAAAACAAGTAGATAATAAAACACTTGTTATTACGGAAGTGCCTTTTACTGTTACGGCTGATTCACTTATTGATTCTATTGTAAAGGCTTGTGATAAGAATCAATTAAAAATCAAAAAAATTGATAACAATACTGCAAGCGAAGTAGAAATTAGAATAACTCTTCCAAACGATACATCGCCCGATCAAACAATTGACGCTCTTTATGCTTTCACTGATTGTGAGATAAGCTTATCGCCAAACTCTTGTGTGATAGAAAATGAAAAACCACGCTTTGCATCGGTTTCCGAAATCTTGAAAGTATCGACCGAAAACACCGTAAGCCTTCTAAAAAGAGAACTTGAAATAGAGTTAGGCGAACTAAACGAAAAATGGAATTGGATTTCGTTGGAGAAAATCTTCATAAAAGAGGGTGTTTATAAAAGAATGGAAAAATGTAAAACAGATGAGGAGATAGATTCTGAAATAGATAAGGGATTGAAACCTTTTGTTAAGAATCTGCTTCGTCCTGTTACAATAGAGGATATTCATAAATTAAGAAAGATTCCAATAGATAGAATTTCAAAATACAATAGCGACAAGGCAGATGATACACTTCTTGCGATAGAAGATGATATTAAGGCTGTGCAACACGATTTGGATAATTTGATTGCTTATGCTATTGCTTATTTTGAAAGAATAAAAAATAAATACGGCAAAGAAAGAGAAAGAAAAACCGAGATTCGTTCTTTTGATTACATACAAGAGGCAAATGTTGCGGTGGCAAATGAAAAACTTTATTGTAATTATGCCGAGGGATTTGTAGGATACAAACTCAAAGGTGATACTTATGTTGAGGATTGTTCTAATTTAGATGATGTAATTGCGATAAGAAAAGACGGAACTTTTGTTGTAAAGAAAGTTCAAGAGAAAGAATATCTTGGAAAGAATCTAAAACACGTTGCGGTGTTTAGAAAAAATGATGAAAGAACAATCTATAATATGATTTATCAAGACGGTGCTTTTGGTAAGTTTTATGTAAAAAGATTTAATATTGCATCTATTATTCGCGGAAAGGAATATGACTTGACGCAAGGTACAAAGGGTTCAAGAATTGTTTATTTGAGTGTAAATCCTAATGGAGAGGCTGAAAAGGTTAATATAAATCTTAAACCTGCTCTTAGAATGAGAACAAATAAAATGGAATATGATTTTGCAACTCTTACAATCAAATCAAGAAACTCCAAAGGTAATACCTTGTCTTCAAGAATTATTACCTCGGTTACCAAGAAAACAGAAGGCGTTTCTACTCTTAGTGCAAGAAAAATTTGGTTTGATTCCTCAATCAAACGATTAAATGCCGAAGGAAATGGAACTTATTTAGGTGAATTTAGTAAAGATGATAAGATTCTTTCATTCTATTCAAACGGAACATATAGAATAACGGGTTATGATTTGTCTTTGCACTTTGATGATGATTTAATCTTTATTGAAAAACTTATTAAAAACAAACCTTTATCAATTTTCTATGCCGAAAAGCAGACAAATTATCTTTATTTAAAACGTTTTATTCCGGAGGTAAGCAATAAGAAAATAGATGTCTTTGAAGAACAAGAAGGTGCAAAGTTCTTAGCTCTTAGTTATGATTATTTGCCTGTCGTGAGAATAGGAGAAAACGAATTAGAGGTAGAAAAATTAGACGATATTAAAAAATACAAGGCCAAAGGAAAGAGAATAGAAAAAGATGCAAATATTACGATAGAATTTTTAGAGCCGATGGAATATGTTTCAGAACAAGAAGAGGAAATAGAAAAAGAAGAAATTGAAGAAGTAAATATTGAATTGAACGACAAAGACACTGTGCAAGGTTCTTTGTTTTAATAAAACTAAAAGAATATGAAAAGAATATTAACGGTTTTAGTAATTATTACTACTTTTCTTACAACAAATTTGCAAGGACAAGAAATAGTAAGAAAATTTTTAAAGAATCAAGAAACTACACATAAGAATGAACTTATCTATGTAACTTTTAGTAATGATATTACTTTGGTAAATGATAATATCAATCAAATGTTTGGTTTTGATGCCTTAGATGAACAAACTCAAAATGCGTTAAGAGAAAAATATACTAAGATTATAGATAAGGTAAATCAAGAAGAGATTTTGAAAATCTTTAACAAATGTTTGGTAAAAGAATTAAGACGTTATGGTTTTACGGTCTATCAACAAGAGTATAAGGTTAATAAAATCAAAGGACGATTCAATACTTTAAATGTTTCTCAAATAGAGATTGAAGAGTTTACTAAAATTGATAGTATAACAGGAAAATACTATACAGATAGTACAACTTATCAAAAAAGTCTTACGGGTTTGAGAATGAATGTTTGGTTAGAATATAATTTTGCAGACACAACAAGTAGAAAATTATTGTTTATAAGTCACGAAATTACAGATGAGTTTACAGGGTTTACAGAAGATGTTGAGGGAAAGAAGTATGCGGATTATGACCTAACGCTTCTTAATCCTAATGATGCATATCAATTATCCGATAGAACATCTCGTATGACTGCAAGATATATGTATAATTTCTTAATGAATAAATACGTAAAAGAAAAGACAAAAGGAACTCACAAATACTTCTATTCAATAGGTGAGGACAATAAAATAAAATACTCTTTGTATAATACGGATTATTTTGAAGAACTGCCAATAGAAGAATAGTTACTTTCTTCCAAAATCGGCGGGAATTTCTCCCCACGATTCAGTGTCCCATTTAAGGATTTCAGTAGAATAAGAATTATTTTCTAACCATTGTTCCGCTCGATGAATATAGTCAAACAAATCTTTGTTGCTTTCATCGGGCGTTAATTTTGTTTTGCATTTTTTTTGCTTTACCCAATTGATTGCAATTTTGCTATCGGTGTAAAGAGGGTGAGAAAGATTGTGTTTTTTTAAATAAGAAAGTCCGTGAACTATACCAAGAAATTCTCCAATGTTATTAGTTCCACGTTGGTGTTTATAATAAAAAAGCGTATCTCCATTTTTTGTGTAAACTCCTCTATATTCCATTACTCCGGGATTGCCACTGCATGATGCATCTGTTGAAATGCTTTCGTAAATAGGAAGATTGGCGGTTAAGATTGTTTGTAAAACAGGTTTTGTTTTTTTGTTTTTTGAAATAAACTTATCAGGGTTATCATTAAATGCCTTTTGTGCTTGTTCTAAATTTTCAAAAGATTTGTATGTTGCTTTTTCAAAACCTTTAATACTTGCTTCGCAGTCTTTCCAAGAGTCAAAAACTCCGGTTTTTCTTCCATTCCAAACTACATAATATTTGCTTTTCTTTGCCATTTCTTACCTTATTAACGTTATATCGCCTCCTTCAACAAATTTTTTGCCACCTGCACAATTTACACTCAATCTATAAAAATAAACCGCTGCATCGCAGAGTTTTCCATTAAAGGTTCCGTCCCAACCCTCAGATAATTTATTGGTGAAAAATACGCTTTCTCCCCAACGGTCAAAGATTTCAAATTCAAAACTTTCAATCCATTCACCCTTTACAAAGACAATATCATTTTTTCCATCATTGTTAGGCGTAAATACATTAGGTACATAAATATTTGGACGTTCACACTCCACTACATCAACCTCTATCCAAATGCTATCTTTAACATCGCAACCGTGATTATCACTTACCGTTACAAAATAATAACCTGATTCATATACGGTGGCGTTTGTTATATGTGAAAAAGGATTTGAAAGATTTTCATCAGGAGTCCAATGATATAACATGCCATCAATGTAATTTGTACTAAGAATTATTTGCTCTCCGTCAAAGACTCTTGTATGGCTTGCTTGAATTTGAATATCGCTAAGGTTATTTACAAAAGAAATTTCAACCGAATCCTTTGCGGTACATTGATTTGCATCGATTATATCTACATAATATTTTCCGCAACATAAATCCTCTATTGAAAAACTTGTTTCTCCGTTTGACCAAGTGTAAGAATAAGGAAGTAAACCTCCATTTGCTTGTACACTTGCTATGGCTCCACAACCTTGCTCGCAATTATTGTCGGTTTTTGTGGTAGTTGTAGTAATATTATATTTGCTTTCAATAATTATAGTGTCGCTTACTTGACAACCTTGTGCATCTTGTATAGAGAAAATATATTCTCCATCACATAAATTCTCTAAATCAAAACCACTAAGGGTAGAATCGTTCCATAAAATACTGTAAGGTTCTACTCCATTTTGAGCAGAAATGTGTATTTGACCATTACAAGTGTTTCCACAAATATTTGTATCAACCGAAAGACTGACATTTAATTGCGAAATGCTATTTATCGTAAAGGTTTCTTCCACTTGACATCCATAAACATCTTCTACTATAACCGAATAGTCGCCTATGGGTAAATTTCCAATAGAATCGACTGAGTTTTGACCATTACTCCAAGAGTAAGAAACGATTAAACTATCCCATTGACTATTTATTAAAGCGTATCCGTCATTTTCTTGTGGACATGAAACATCTTGAAGCGTTAAATCAATGTTGTTTATTGGACTTACTTCAATTTGTTGCACCAAAGTATCGCTACATTGAGGTGTTGTTATAACTAAACGATAAGTTTTATTGCCCGAAACAATTGCGTATGGATTTGGAGAAGTCGGATTGGTTAATCCCTCGCTTGGAATCCAAGAATAACTTACACTATCTTGCGAATAGGTTTGTATTCCAATTTGTAATAAATCTCCATTGCAGGCTTGTAGGGTTGGAAGAGTGTCTGTGTGAGAGTCAAGTAAGATAATTTGTTTTGTAATGGTGTCTGCTGCTATGCAACCATAGTTTTTATAGGCTATTAGTTTAACCTCATATATTCCTGCTTGATTATAACAATGTGAAGGAGAGGGAAGAGAAGATAGAGTCCCGTCTCCAAAATCCCAAAGAAAACTATCGCCACGTCCAATATTGATAAAATGAACAGTATCTGGAAAACAAATATAGTCGGGAGTAATAAAATCTGCTACTGCAAAGTCATCGTGAATTTGAAACTTATATGCCGCCATATTACAATTGCTTGCTCGATTGGAATCGCTCCAAGCATTTGGCGTAATAGGGAAATTTTGACTTCCATTACAAGAGGCACAAACCACTTGATAGAGATTGCTATATTTATCGTATCGAGAAGTGCCTCCATCAACGTGATCGTTTCCGTATGTTGCAGAATTGTTTAACTCACCAAAAAAAGTAGCGTATTCTAAGATTGAAGCATCGTGAGAAAGCGACATAATATAAAAATCTGTTCCGTCAGTAACGGATTGATAAGCATCATTTGTTGTTTGCATATTCATTGTTCCAAAAACTTGAACATTGTTTGGAACAACATATTTAAAGATTCGTCCCCAACCTGCTGCATATATTCTTCCGCAAACATCGACTGCAAAACTTGTAGGAGAGATATTTATTTGATTATCGCCCGTTCCAAAAACCGTACTCCATACAAGAGAGGTTAAATCGGGTTCAAATTTTGCTAAAAACTGACCGCTGTTAGGTATATTGTATGATGCGTTATATACTAAGTCGCTTCCTTCCGCCTTTGTTTGACCAAAAATGTGAGGATAACCATTTCTATCACACCTTACAAAATAAGACAAATCAAATCTATTGGATCCAAAAAATGTAGAGGCAAGTAAGTTATTTCCATTATAGGAAACCAATGCTAAAAAACCATCAGGAGAACCCGTTTCAAAGACAGTGTCGAAAGCATTATTGGTTGTTGGAAAATCTTCGGAGATTGTTCCTCCTGTTACATAGAGATTGTAAGATGTATCAACGTCTATGGAAAATACAGCATCATCTCCACTTCCTCCAATAAAAGAAGAGAAAATCATTGTGCGTAAAGCATAATCTAATTTAAAAATAACCCCTTCTTGATTGCCACCAAAATTTGTTTGAAAGGCGTTTTGAGTTACGGGAAAGTCAGAAGAAAAAGTAGTAGTGCCTACATAGATATTATTTTGGTCATCTGTAATCAATTCTCCTCTTGCTCCATCGCCGTAATTTGCATAAAGAGAATCGTTTCCAAAATAAGCAATATATTGATTTGCATTATAAATTTCTCGATAGTTCAATCCATCGTTATTTGTTCCTCCAACGTATGTAGATGCCAATAAAGCAGTGCCGTCATCGGAAAAACGGCTAACGTAAATATCCACTCCAAAAGGAAAACTCACTGTGCCATCGTATGTAATTGTAGAACCGGTAGAAAAACTCTCTGAAAAAGCGTATGGAGTTGTAGGAAAATTATAACTACCTGTTGTTCCCATTACTACTAATTCATCATATTGATTAACAATCATACTATGAGGCATTTCGCTTTGGTCGCCTCCGTAGTATGTAGAAAAGAGTAATTGACTTCCGTCTTGCGAAAATTTACTAATAGCACAATCCCAACCTGCTGCGTATGTATCTACAAACGCTCCAAGTGTTGTTGGGTAGCCTATATTATCAACAATACTTCCTGAATAAAGGTTTCCATAAGAGTCAAAAGTAGAGGTAAATCCCCAATTGTCTGCCGTACTTCCCGAATAGGTCGAAAAAATTAGTGCAGGGTCAATAATCAAAGGCAAAGTCTTATCATAGTTGCCTATTTTGTAAGAAACATTACTATCTTTTAAAGAAAACTCTACTTGAACGGGTGTTTCCTTTCCGTTAATGATTTGATAAGCGTATGGTTTTTCCTCAATTATTTCCCCTAAACAAGTCTTTAAAATCAATTCATCTTTTTTTAATTTGATATCATAAAGACCTTTATATTCTAAAACAATATCATCAACACTTCCATTAGGATTTACAATAAATTCGTGTTTGACTTGTTCATCTTTTGAATAAACTTTCCAATCTATATTATTGAAAATATTTTGATAAACAACTTCTTGATATGCCCTTACCTTGCAAGCCCATTTTTCTTTTTCCTTTCCAACGAAATAATTAGAGTAAGAGGGTAGAGGATTAGGTGTTTTTATACTTGGAACTAATGAATTTTTCACTTCAATTTTGAAAGCGTGAGCAGAATTAGTCTTTTTCTCTTGATGTTTTTCTACATCGTTTAAATGAAACACTAATCCGTCATTCTCAACGAATAAAGCACCTTTTTGTAATCGTGCTTTAAAGAGAATATTCCCTTCCCATTGTCCCTTATTTTGTTCAAAACGTAGAGTTTGACAAAAACCCTCTATTGCAAAACAAAATAATAAAAAAAAGATTAAAAGTCTCTTCATACTACAAAAGTACAAAAAAAAATGAAAGTAAAGAAAAAAATATTATCTTTGCAGAAACAAAAATATAATAACATTATGAAGAAGATTGTTTTTTTAGCATTATTTGGCTTAATGTCGTTTTTATCGTATTCACAACTTGATGCGTTTCGTACAGGTGTTATTTTAGGATTTTCTCCCAATGAATCAATATTAGAAACAGCTCCTTTGAATGCAGGAATAATGGCAGAATTTGTTTTACCCGTAGTTGGAGTAGGAGCAGAGGTGGATTTGCTTTACGAAAACAAAGCATTTCAAACTCAAAACGGTAGTATTACAGAACGTTTTTCTAATTTTAAATTACCAATATATGCAAAATGGAGAATAGGTGTGCCAATGTTTAAAGGATTTCTTGGAGCAGGTGCAACATATTCACTTTCGTGGAAAGATTTGCGTGAATATGGAATTTCTCTTAGGACTTTTGATACTTGGAGTTTTTCTGCAATGGCAGGAGTAGAGGTTTTTAATAAATTACAAATTCGTATAAATTACGATTACCAATTTTTGAACTCTCAATTAAAGAATGTTTTTAAAGGAAATTCAGTCTTTACAATAGGTATAGGTTATTGGTTTTAATAAAACTTATTCCAACGCTTCAATTATCTTGCTTACGAGTTTGTGGCGTACTATGTCGCAGGATTGAAGTTCTATTATAGATATTCCTTTTATGTGTTTAACTCTTTCTATTGTTGGAAGAAGTCCCGAAAGTTGATTTTTCGGAAGGTCAATTTGCGTTACATCTCCTGTTATTATGAATTTTGAGTTTCTACCCATACGTGTAAGAAACATTTTTAATTGTTCCATTGAGGTGTTTTGTGCCTCGTCCAAAATAACAAAAGCATTATCAAGAGTTCTTCCTCGCATAAATGCCAAAGGTGCTATTTCTATGACGCCTTGTTGGATAAGAGATTCCAATTTCTGTTGAGAAAGCATATCTCTTAAAGCATCGTAAAGAGGTTGTAAATAAGGATCGAGTTTTTCTTTTAAATCTCCGGGAAGAAAACCAAGATTTTCTCCTGCTTCTACTGCTGGACGGGTAAGTATTATGCGTCTTACAACTTTGGTTTTTAGTGCTCTAACGGCAAGTGCTACTGCTGTGTAGGTTTTTCCACTTCCTGCTGGTCCAATGGCAAAAATCATATCGTTCTTTTCGCTTTCTTTTACCATTTTTGCTTGATTTTCGCTTCTTGCCTTTACCCTCAATCCGTTATCTCCATAAACAAGGACTTCTTCTTCTTTGTTTTTGAAGTATTCGTTTTGTTGTAAAACCGACATTATTATTTTTTCATCAATATAACCTTGATTTTCGTATGCGATTCTAAGG
>X208_Red_Sheep__coassemble_60_pt1 | contig 10172 bp, 10 predicted proteins | sample X208_Red_Sheep__metabat2_high_PE_002 | metagenome-assembled genome bin X208_Red_Sheep | reverse complement strand
GTATTAGGTCTCTTTTTTTTGTGTATATTTGCAAGAAAAATTTTTAAAAATATGATTTTAATTGCAGATGGTGGCTCTACAAAAACCGATTGGGCTTTGGTAGAAGGTAAAAATATAAAGACAACGTTTTCTACAAGAGGAATGAATCCTTACAATGTATCGGAGCAAACAATGAGAAAAGAAATAGAAGAAAAAGTTTTGCCAAATACAGATGTGAATAGTGTTTATGAAATATATATTTATGCTTCGGGATGTTCAGCAAAAGTAAAACAAGAGGAAGTTGTAGCGTGGTTTAAACCTTATTTTCCTTTTGCAAAGATATGTGTTGAAGGAGATTTACTTGGAGCTGCAAGAGCTACTTGTGGAAGGAGTGCTGCAATAGCTGCAATTCTTGGAACGGGTTCAAACTCTTGTCTTTACGATGGAGAGAATATTGTAGAAAACGTAGCATCGCTTGGATATGTTCTTTGTGATGAGGGAGCAGGAACAAATATTGGAAGATTGATTCTTAGAGATTATTTAAGAGGACGTATGCCTGAGGAATTAATGCAAAAGTTTGCAGAGAAATACCCAGGAGAAGAATCGGATTTTTTAAATAAACTTTATAAAGAAGAAGGTCCTAACTATTATGTTGCTTCATTTGCACGCTTTGCAATAGAAAATAAATCAACACCTTATTGTAAAGATGTAATAATGCAAGCCTTTGACAATTTCTTTAAAGAACAAATAACTTATTATACCTCATATAATAAATACGTTATAAATGTCGTTGGAAGTATAGCTTGTTTAGCAATAGAAGAATTAAAAGAAGTTGCAAATAAGTATGGTATGCAAATAAACAATGTGATAAAAGCACCATTAAATGCTCTTGTTAATTATCATATACAATAATTTAGGTATAAAAAATCTTGAAATTATAGTTTAATCAAGTTTTTTTGCGTACATTTGCATTTAATTTATTGGAAAAATAAAATTTTTATCGAAGATGAGTAAGATAGATGTGCTTCTCGGTTTACAATGGGGAGATGAAGGAAAAGGAAAAGTAGTAGATGTATTAACACCAAAATATGATATAGTAGCAAGATTTCAAGGAGGTCCAAATGCAGGACATACACTTGAATTTGATGGTATTAAACACGTGTTACATATAATTCCATCGGGGATTTGTCATAAAGAAAAAATAAATATAATAGGCAATGGTGTACTTATAGAACCATTGATTTTTGAAAAAGAAATATCAACCTTAGAAAAAATAGGTTTTGACCCTACAAAAAACTTGTATATCTCTAAAAAAGCACACTTAATATTACCAAGTCATCGTCTATTAGACGCTGCAAATGAAGCATCAAAAGGAGAAAGAAAAATAGGCTCTACTCTAAAAGGAATAGGTCCTGCTTACACCGATAAAGTTGCCCGTACAGGATTAAGAGTTGGAGATGTATTGTCGAAAAACTTTACTTCTAATTACGAAAAAGCAAAACAAGGTCATGTAAGAATTATAAAATCATTAGGATTTGATGAAAACTCTTTCCAAATCGAAGGCTTAACTTTGGCAGAGTATGAAGAAAAATGGATGGCTTCGCTTGAAAATTTAAAAAGATTTAATATCATAAACAGTGAATATTATATCAATCAAGCATTAGACGATGGTAAAAAAATATTAGCAGAAGGTGCACAAGGAAGTATGTTAGATATAGACTTCGGATCATATCCTTTTGTTACATCTTCAAATACCATTACAGCAGGAGTTTGTTCTGGTTTAGGAATTGCACCATCAAGAATAGGAAAAGTATTTGGTATTTGTAAAGCTTATTGTACTAGAGTAGGCAGTGGACCATTCCCGACAGAATTATTTGATGAAGACGGAGAACAACTAAGACAAAAAGGAAGAGAATTTGGTTCTACAACAGGAAGACCAAGACGTTGTGGTTGGTTTGATATCCCTGCATTGAAATATGCTTGTATGTTAAACGGTGTTACGCATCTTATGTTAATGAAAATAGATGTTATGAATGAGTTTGACACAATTAAATACTGCGAAGAGTATATTATTGAAGGCAAACGCACAATGGAATTACCATTTGATATGGAACAAACTATGGAACCGGTATATTCATCTTGCAAAGGTTGGAAACAAAACGTTGAAGGTATAGATAAATACGAAAACTTACCAGAAAATATGCGTCAATACATCGCTAAATTAGAAGAAAAGACAGGTTTGCCAATAGTTTTAGTATCAACAAGTCCAAATCGTAAAGATACGATTATTAGAGCGGAATTTTAAATAAACAAAATAAATAATTTATGAGACGAATCATATTAGCAACATTATTATTAACTATTTCATTAGGACTTAACGCTCAAAAATTGCGTAATTCTGATATTCCGCAAGAAGTTAGGTTAGGATTAGAAAATACATATTCAGATTACAAACTTCAAGGTTGGTATTTTGAAACAGGACAATATGTTGCAGAAATAAGTATAGATGAACAAATAGGACGAGTGTTTTTAACCGCAACAGGAAATTGGCAATTCACTATCTTTAATGTAGCAGAGCAAGAATTACCAACCTTAGTTGCAAACTATTTCTTAAATAATTATCCAGGATATCGCATAAAAAAATCAGAATACATAGAAGATTTTTCAGGCGATAACTATTATAGGTTGATTATTGCAATGAAAGGAATAGGTCAAACAGAGTATGAAATGATTTTTGACCCAAGAGGAAAACTTACAAAGACCAATGCACCTGATCCAGACTTTGTTAAAAAAGATTATATTTCAAGATTAAATCCAGAAGCCATAGAATACAGACAAAAAAAGATGGCAGAAAGAGCAGAAATGGACGGAAGCGGATTGGAAATTAGAATAGAAGATGACGTAAAAAGTGCAGGAAAGAAAAAATCCAAAGACGTGGAAATTGATGTTCCTAAATCGTTAGACGTATCTGTAACTCCAAAAGAAGTTTTAGATGCTTTTAACAAGAAGTTTAGAAGAATGGAAGATGTAAAATGGAGACAAGACGGAGAGAACTTTATAGCGTCATTTGAAAATCGTGGAATTCCAACAGAGTTGTGTTATAAACCTGATGGAATGTTAATGACAACAACAAAGCAAATGGAGAAAGATCGTTATCCAAGATTGATAATGCAAGATTTAGATGAGCGTTATCCAGATGCTAAAATAGAAAAATTCCAAAAAGTAGAGTATGATGTTAAGTATAGAAAGACTATAACAGATAGAAAATTGGAAACTTATTTCTATATTGAATTATCAGAAAAAATAAAAGGCAAAAAAGATAAGAAATATATAAAGCTAACCTATGACAAGTCATTTAGATATCAAGGATTAGCAGGTTCTACTGATGAATACGAAGATTAAAATTATAAAGTATGTAGTCGTGCTACTAATGCTTTCGATTACATCTTTATATCAAACAGTTTCAGCACAGAAGCAAGTATATTATAGTTCTGATTGGGGAGAGAAATTACCATCTTTCCCCAATCACTTAATATTAAAGTCAAATGTTGTCTTTGTTCATGAAAATATGACAATGACTTGTGATTCTGCAATATTCAATACAGAAGAAAATCTTATAAACGCATACAATAATATCCATATTTATCAAGATACTCTTCATTTATATGGTGATGAGTTCTTTTATGATGCAAATATAAAAGTAGCAGAAGTCTTTGGTGATACTGTAACTTTATATGATGGGAAAATAAACCTTCAAACAGACTATATGGTAATGGATAGAGTTGCTCAAACAGTGCGTTATACAACTCATGCAGATATTTGGGATGAAGAAAATACGCTTGAAAGTAATTTTGGAACGTATTTAATCGATACAAAAGTGTTTGAATTTACCGATGAAGTGTTATTAGAAAATAATTCACTCAATCTAATTTCCGATTCACTCTTTTATAATAGTAAATCAAAGATTGCGTATTTTTTTTCAAAGACTTATATTACTACAAAAGACAGTGTGAAAATCAGTACTTCAAAAGGTCTTTATGACACAAAAACAGATGATGCAACTCTTTATAAAGATAATCTTATTATCAACGATAGTAAACAGTTAGTTGCTGATAGTATATTTTATAACACTAAAACAGAAAATTCAAAAGCTTATCGTGATATATGTCTTACAGATAGTGTAAATCAAATTATTGCTTACTCTCAATATTTAGAAAAGGATAAAAAAGATTCTATTCCATACGTTTTTTTAACAAATGAAATACTCCTTCAACAAGTAGAAGAACAAGATACACTTCATTTACATTGTGATAGTATTTGGATATATTTTGATACAACTATGCGAGCAGAGGAAATGTATGCTTATAATCACGTGAAATTTTATAGAATGGATATGCAAGGTGTAGCAGATACGCTATTTTATGATATAAAAGATTCTTTGGTATATTTTCTTGGACGACCAATTCTTTGGAATGAAAATAATCAATTTACTGCCGATACGATAAGTTTAAAAGTGGTTGAAAACTCTGTTAGAGAAATGTTTATGTATCCAAATGTTATAATAGCACAAAATTCAGATACAACAACAAAACAATATTTCAATCAAATAAGTGGTAGAAAATTTAAAGCAGATTTTTCAAAAAATAGAATAAAGTATGCTGAAATAGAACATCAAGTAAAGAGTATTTTTTATTTTTGGGAAGAAGATAAAAAAACAAAAAAGCTTACGGGAGTGAATATTGGAGAAAGCAGTAAATTAAACCTATATTTTGAAAGAGGGCGATTAAAAAAAATGACAGCAATTGATTTGCCAAAATTTTATTTAGACGATAACGATCGTATTGATGAAAAAGAAAAAATATTAAAAGGTTTTGTTTGGTTAGAAGAAAATCGTCCTATGTCAAAGCAAGATATTTTTATTCACAGAAATTGACAAAATGTCATAAAAATAGAGAACGGAACAAAAATTACATAACACACTACGAAGATATTATGTTTAACAAGAAAAAACACAAAAAAGATATGGAAGAACAACAAGTAAATGTTGAACAAGAAGAAGCAACAACAGAACAAACACAAGAAACAATAGAAGAAACTACAAAAACAAAAGAAGAAGAATTAACGGAAAAGTTAGAAGAGTTAAATAAAAAATATCTTTTGTTATATTCAGATTTTGAAAACTTTAGAAAAAGAACATCAAAAGAAAAAATAGAACTTATTCAAAACGCAGCAGAGAATACAATTAAAGATTTGTTGCCAGTTGTAGATGATTACGAAAGAGCATTGGTTAATTTCGAAAAATTTGAAGATGAAAAATTTCTTAAAGCCAAAGAAGGAATAGAATTGATTTATAATAAATTGATGTCAATCCTTACTCAAAAAGGTTTAAAGCCAATGAACGCAAAAGGAGAGAAATTTGACGAAAATCTACACGAAGCAATAGCACAAGTGCCAGCAGAAAGCGAAGAGCAAAAAGGTATAGTATTAGATGAAACCACTAAAGGCTATTACTTACATGAGAAAGTAATAAGATATGCCAAAGTAGTTGTGGCGATGTAGTAAAAAAAAGAAAAAATTAAACAATGGCGAAAAGAGATTATTATGAAGTACTCGGAGTTTCAAAAGACGCTACCGATGATGAATTGAAAAAAGCATATAGAAAATTAGCGATAAAATATCACCCCGATAAGAATCCGGGTGATAAAAATGCAGAAGAAAAGTTTAAAGAAGCTGCAGAAGCATATGATGTTTTAAGAGATAAAGACAAAAGAGCAAGATATGATCAGTTTGGACACGCTGGAGTAGACGGACAAGGAGGATTTGGCGGTGGAGCAGGAATGAATATGGATGATATCTTCTCTATGTTTGGTGATATCTTCGGTGGAGGATTTGGAGGGTTCAGTGGCTTTGGTTCACGAAGCAATGGCAGAGGTAAAAGAGTGAATAAAGGAGGTAATTTAAGAATTAGAGTAAAACTAACCTTAGAAGAAATAGAACAAGGAGTAGAAAAGAAAATCAAAGTAAAAAAATACGTAGAATGTTCTTCTTGTAAGGGAAGTGGAGCAAAGGCTGGATCAGAAAAAGTTACATGTTCTCATTGTGGCGGTTCAGGAGTGATTGTTCAAATACAAAGAACAATACTTGGAAATATGCAAACACAAACTACTTGTCCGCATTGCAATGGTGAGGGAACGATAATAAAAGACAAATGTCCAGATTGTAGAGGCGAAGGAATAGTTCAAAGAGAGGAAATTGTAGAAATCAAAATTCCAGCAGGCGTTCAAGATGGAATGCAACTTGCAATGCGAGGATTAGGTAACGCAGGAGCAAGAAATGGTATAAATGGAGATTTGATCGTAGTAATAGAAGAACAAAAACACGAAGTATTTGAAAGAGATGGCAACAACCTTTGTATGCAAACCTACATCACATTCTCCGAAGCCGTACAAGGCACAACAATAGAGGTGCCAACATTAAGTGGAAAAGTTAAATTTAAAATTGAACAAGGAATGCCATCGGGTAAAGTATTCCGTTTGAAAGGTAAAGGACTTCCAGATGTAAATGGTTATTCAAAAGGTGATTTGCTTGTAAGAGTTGATGTTTGGGTGCCAAAGAGTTTTACAAAAGAGGAAAAGAAATTATTAGATGAACTTTCAAAATTAGACTCGTTTAAACCAAAACCAAACGCAAAAGAAAAAAGTTTCTTTGAGAAAATGAAGAATATGTTTTCATAACCAAAGAGAAAATGATATTAACCAAAGAGAAAATAGAACAATTCTCCAAAATGATTGAAATAAGTGATAATATAGTGTTATTATCTCACTTCAATCCAGACGGAGATGCTGTTGGCTCAACTACGGGGCTTTATAAATTTTTACAAAACTTAGGGAAGAAAAATCTAAGTATAATCTATCCTAATGAATATGCTCAAAATCTTTCATTTTTATTTGAAGGAGTAAATCATCTTATAGCAAGTAATGGTTTATTGATTGTAAAGCAATTGTTGAAACAAGCAGATTTATTGATTTTTATGGATTTGAATCGTATATCTCGCACCTCAGAAGAATTGCAACGCTTAATAGAGCCACTCAATGTGCCAAGAATTTTAATAGATCATCACATTGACCCAAATCAATTTGATATTTCTTTCTCGGATCCAGAGGCTTCTTCAACTGCTGAATTGACTTACAAAATTATAAAACAGTTAGACCCTACCAAAATAGACCTTAATGTAGCAAAATCAATCTATGCAGGAATTTGTACCGATACAGGTTCATTCTCATTCTCTTGTGCAAGAAGAGATTGCTTTGATGTAGTAGCTGAATTAGTTGATTTAGGATTGGAAATAGCACCTTTAAAGCGTCAGGTATTTGACCTGTCTTCTGAAAATCGTTTAAAATTATTAGGATACTTACTAAGTGAAAAATTAAGAGTATTCCCAGAATACAAAGCAGCCTATATATCAGTTTCAAAACAAGAATTGCGTCAATTTAACTTTCAAAAAGGGGATTTAGAAGGTGTTGTAAATTATCCTTTACGCATAGAAGGAATTGAATTTGCAGCATTATTATCAGAACGTCAAGACACAATTCGATTATCTTTCCGTTCAACGAATCCGAATATAGATGTAAACAAATTTGCAAATCAATATTGGAATGGAGGAGGGCATATATTAGCCGCAGGGGGTAATTCAACTCTTTCTCTTGAAGAAGTGGAAAAAATATTGGAAGAACAAATACAAAATAACTTACATGAAAACAATTGTTAAACTACTTCCTTTAATTTTTCTATTACTTATTGTTTCTTGTTCTCGTTCTTATAGAGAAGAAGACCTTACAGAAAAGGTTTTAAGCAAAGAAGATTCTCTTAGAATAAGAGAAGAAAAAATAGAAGATAGGTTAGAAAAAAATAATCAAATAGTAATAAAAAAAGAATTAGAACGTATAAAATCCTATGTTGAAAGAAACTCTTGGCAAGTCAAAGAAATAGATGGTATTTTCTTGGAAATAATTTCTCAAACCAAAGGGGGAAAAATACAAAACGCTGAAATAATTTCTTTAAACTATAAATGCTATTTGCTTAATGGTACAAAGGTTTACGATAGCGAAAAAGACGGAAAATTAAAAATTAAAATAGGGAGTGATTCCGAATGTCCCTTGGGTTTACAAATAGCCTTGACGCATCTTTATCACAATTGCAAAGCACGAGTTATTATTCCGTCGTCCTTAGCCTATGGATTGACAGGAGATAATGATAGAATACCTCCTTCTGCAACACTTATTTACGAAATATATATAGAATAAAACTACCAAATAAAAAATGAAAAACAAATCTTTTTTAATATTTAGTCTTTTGGTTTTAACATTTTTTTCTTGTAAAGAACGAGAAAAAAGTTCCGATTTTACTTCTACCGAAAAAGGTTTTAGATTCAAACACTGCGTAGAAAACAAAACATCTCCTAAAGTAAAAGTTGGTGATATAATACTTGGAGAAATCGAAATACGTCAAAACGATAGTGTACTTTATTCAAACTTTGGCAGTCCAAATCGTCTATTTAAAGTAAATGCTGATACAGTTAGTGATTTTGATAAATTACTTTTGAATGTTCATATAGGAGATTCAATCATTATAGAGCCACCTATGGATAGTATTGTGCCATTTGTAGAAAATATTGTCCCACTTCCAAATGACAAAATACGCTTTTATATAAAAGTTCATCAAATAATATCACAAAAAGAACTAACCGATCACGATAAACAAGTGATTGAAAACCAAAAAATAGAAGATTCAACACTTGCACGCTTTGTTTCAAAACACTATCCCAAAGCAGAAAAAAAATCAAGTGGGTTATATATTCTTCAACACACTCTTTCGCAAGGAGTAAAAGCAGAATATGGCGATACAATCTCTGTTTACTATTCGGTAAGCGATACTTTAAATAATGTTCTTGATAAAAATACAGATGGAAAGCCTTTTGAATTTATCTTAGGTGATGATGGACTGATTGCAGGGTGGAGTGAAGGACTTTCATATATGAGAATGGGAGAAAAAATGAGGATTTTGATTCCCTCAAAAATAGCGTATGGGGAATCAAGCTATGGAGCAATAGCGCCATATACTCCTTTGATATTTGATTTGAATTTAATAGAAGTAAAAAAACACTAAAAATAAAAACTTTAAGAATATGAAAAAATTATCAATCATTGTTTTGACACTTGTTTTTACAAGTTTAACATTCGCACAAGCACCAAAAGGATTTGAAGTTGATAAATCAGGTGCTATTTACAAAGTAGAAAAAGCAAATATTGACGGAAAACCAATTACAGAAGGTACAATAGTTCACGGACATTATTCAGTAGCCTTTGGAGATTCTTTGATATTTACAAATTTTGATAAACCAGCGGCAGCAATGTTTGGGGCAATGTCTCAAAATCGTGCATTCCAAGGTGATTTAATAGACGGCTTATTCTTAATGAAAGAAGGCGAAACATTTACCTTTGCATTTGCATACGATTCTATAAAGAAAGTACAACAATTACCTCCATTCTTTAAGGAAAATGAATATGCGTATTATAAAGTTGAAATTACAAAATCACAAAGCTTAGAAGAATTTCAAAAAGAACAAGATTCTATTCGTAAAGAGCAAATAAGAATAAACGATAGCCTACAATTAGTAGAAATGGATAGAGTATTAGAATATCTTTCTAAAAATCAAATTTCAAATATTCCTTTTGATAATATTTATTACAAAAAATTATCTTCTGGGAGTGGAGAAAAACCACAAGCAAACGACCAAGTAAAAGTACATTACACAGGAAAATTCCTTGATGGAAAAGTATTTGATTCTTCAATTCCAAGAAAAGAACCATTAAGTTTTACAATAGGAAAAGGACAAATGATAAAAGGATTTGAAATAGGTGTAAAACTAATGCAAAAAGGTGAAAAAGCAGTTATAGTTATTCCTTCTGCTTTGGCATACGGAGCAAGACAAAGAGGAGAAATTCCTCCTTTTTCTCCACTTGTTTTTGAATTAGAATTAGTTGATATAATCCCTGCCACAAAATAAAGTTTTTATGCAATTAAAACTTACAAAACCATTAATTGTTTTTGATATAGAATCTACAGGTTTAGTTGTAGGAAATGCAAAAATAGTAGAACTTTGTTTAATCAAAGTAATGCCAGATGGAAGTGAA
>X208_Red_Sheep__coassemble_58_pt1 | contig 10222 bp, 10 predicted proteins | sample X208_Red_Sheep__metabat2_high_PE_002 | metagenome-assembled genome bin X208_Red_Sheep | reverse complement strand
ATATTATTCTAAAAGCCAAAGTAGAAAAGGTTCAAATAAATATAAAAAGATTAAAAGAAATTAAAAAAGGAAGCGGAGAGACAGGGATTCGAACCCTGGAAACGCTTTTGACGTTTACACACTTTCCAGGCGTGCCTCTTCAACCACTCGAGCATCTCTCCGTTTTTGACAGGTGCAAAGATAATACTTTTTTATTGAATATTGAGTTGCTTTTTGTTTTTTTTCTTATCTTTGCAAATTGTTAAATGAATAAATAAACTAATTAAATGTTAAGTCGTCATTTCTTACGAGTTAAAGTTCTGCAAGCACTCTATGCCTATAAAGTTGGTGAAAGTTCTTCTTTGGATATTGCGGAAAAAGATTTAATCAAAAGCATTTCAGAAACTTATGATTTAGAGATATATCTCTATTCTTCTCTTTTGGAAATAAGAGATATTGCTGAAAATCAAATAGAGGACGCAAAAGGTAAATTTTTTCCAACAGAGGAAGAGAAAAACCCTAATATGCGTTTTGTAAATAATGAGTTATTTAAGCAACTTGCTGAAAATATTGAACTTTCAAAAACTATTGAAAAGTTAAAAATTAATTGGAGTGACCAAAAGGATTTATTGAAAAGAATTTTAAATAAATTCAAAGCATCGAACTCTTATGCTGAATATATGGCAAAAGAGGAAGTAACTTACGAAGATGATAAAAAAGCAGTAATTCAACTTTTAAAAAATTATCTTTTAAAGAATGAAAGTTTTCTTGATTATCTTACAGAATTAAAGTTGTATTGGGAAAGTGATTTTCAATATATTGGATTATCATTCTTAAAGTTTCTTAAAGAGTTTAAACAAAGCGATTCTCCAAGCAAATCAATCACTAAATCTTTTGGACTTGATGAAAAAGAAACAAGAGATTTTGCTATTGATTTATTTAGAAAATGTGTAACTCACTATGATGAATTTGATTCTCTTTTTGATAAACATATTGAAAATTGGGATAAAGAGCGTATGGCATTTATGGATATGCTTATAATAAAAATAGGATTAGTTGAGTTAGTATATTGTCCCGAAATTCCAATTAGAGTTACTTTGAACGAATATATTGAAATGGCAAAAGAATTTTCAACCGAGAGAAGTAATTTGTTTGTTAATGGTTTGTTGGATAGATTTTTAATTGATTTAAGAGCAGCAGGAAAAATCAGAAAATTAGAAACCGAAGAATTAAAGGAAGACAACTAATGAAAAGAAAAATATTACCAATATTACTATTATTAAATGTTTTTTTCATCTTTTCTTGTTCAAAAAAAGATGAAAAGAGAATAGATAGTTCAGTTATTGAAAATATGACTGAAATCAAGTCTGAACGTACTGTATTGGATTTTAAATCGGTGGAATCAGGAGAAGTAGTGCAAGGTAGTTTTGTTTTTACCAATGAAGGAAAATATCCTTTGGTTATTTATGAAGTAAACACAAGTTGTGGTTGTACTGTGGCAGATTATCCAAGAGGAGAGATTGCACCAGGAGAAAAAGGTATGATTTCGGTAAAATATGATTCTGAGGGAAGTGTAGGAATGAGAATTAGCAAAGAAGTAACGGTAAATGCAAATACAACTCCCGCAAAAACTAAACTAAAAATCATTGCCGATGTTAGATAAAAAAGAGAAATAAACAAAATAAAAAACAAAGAATATGAACTTAATGAACATTTTAATGATGGCTGGCGGACAGCAAGGAGGTGGAGGTGCTATGAGTAGCATAATTATGATTGTGTTGATGATAGCAATTTTCTATTTCTTTATGATTCGTCCTCAACAAAAACGCCAAAAAGAAGAAAAGCAATTTAGAGATTCTCTTCAAAAAGGACAACAAATTATAACAATAGGGGGTATGCACGGAAAGGTTATTGAAGTGAAAGAAACAACTGTTGTTATTGAAGTTGCACACGATGTAAAAATAGAAATGGAAAAAGCTTCTATTGCAATGAATGTCGTAAATCAACAAAAATAAAAACAAAATCAAAAAGTAAGCGTCCGCATTAGAATATTGTTGGACGCTTATTTTTTTATAATCCATTATTATGAGAGAAAATAAAATCATAAAAAAAATAACTAAAACTCTGAAAAGCATTAAGTTTAGGGCAATTGCTTTATGTCTTTGTTTAAGTTTTATTTTATGGGGTTTTATTACTTTTAGCGACTTTCGTCAACAAGAATTCCGTGTACCTATTAGATTTGAAAATTCAATAAAACCCGATGATATTTACAACACAAAAGATAGTGTAATAATGGTTAAGGTAAATGCAACGGGATTTTACCTTCTCTTTAAAAATGGTTTTAAGACAAATAAAGAGATTTTAAATTTTGATATAAGCAATTTACCTATCAATAGAGCAAAAGGCGAAATAAAACTACCTTCTGATATTTTAAAATCATCTATTGCAAAATTTTTGAGAATGGAAGATACAAAAATATCTTTAATTCCAGACACAATTCATTTAACTTGGCAAAAGAAATTTTCAAAAACAGTTCCCCTTGTAAACAAAACTAAATTTGAATGCAAATCTTCTTATAGAATGCAAAAGGAACCTGAATTTCTTTTTAAGGAAATAAGGATTGAGGGAGAGAAACATATTTTAGATAAGATAGATACTCTTTATACGCAAAGGATTTCTATAATGAATATCAATAAGAATCACGTTAGTTTAATCCCATTGGAAATCAAACAATATCATCAAGATTTATATTTTCAAACAACAAATATCCCTGTAAAAATTGAGGTGGAGGAAGTAACGGAAAATATTGAAGAAATACCTATCCACATAGAAAAGAATGGGGTAGATGAAGATGTTAAAATATATCCATCAAGCGTAAAGGTTAAATATAGAGTTCCGATAAAGGATTATAAAAAGATAAAACCAGAAGATTTTTATTTCTATGTTGTTTGCGATAAAGATGTGCATAATCATAAAAAATTAACAGTAAAATACACTAACATTCCTCACAATGTAGAGATTACGGATATTAGTCCAAAAAGACTTAACTATATAATACTCAATCAATAGAGAAGATAATTATGAGAAGTAAAAAGATTTGCATTTTAACTCAACCTCTTTGGCATAATTATGGTTGCTTATTGCAAGCATACGCATTGCAAAAATGTTTAAAAGCAATGAATTATGAAGTTGTAACAGATGAATACCCTCGTAGATTTCTATCGTTTTTTGATAAATTAAAAGACAAGTCAAAAAGAATGATTGCTTACCATATTTTAGGACGAAAATCTGTTAATCCAAATCCTTTTTATCCTAATGAAAAATCTTGGAAAGAGATTTGCAAAAATACTTCAAGATTCGTAAGAGAAAGGATTGATACAGTGGATTTTTTCAACGGACAAACACTTCCTTCAAAAGAGATGATAAATCGTTTTGATACTTTTATTATTGGTTCAGATCAAGTTTGGAGAGATTCTTATGGAAGAGTAGAGAGTTATTTTGGCGATTTCTTAAAAACAGAGAATGAAAAAATTTTTTCATACGCAGCATCTTTTGGATTAAACACTTGGCAATTTGATAGAGAGAGAACAGAAAAATTAAGAGTATTAGCAAAAAGATTTAGGTCTATTTCTGTAAGAGAAAAAGATGCAATAGAACTATGTAGAGATAATTTGAATATAGAGGCAAATTGGGTTCTTGACCCTACAATGCTTCTTTCAAAAAATGATTACATATCGTTATTTAAAGATAATTTTCAAGAAAAAAGTGAAGGTGATTTAATGACTTATATACTTGATTCATCGGAAGAAAAGACTTGCTTGATAAAGTTAATTGAAACCGAGAAAAAATTAAGTTCCTTTACTGTTATGGCTAAGGAAAATGAAACATTCCCTGCAGTTGAAAAATGGTTAAAAGGTTTTTATGATGCAAAATTCGTATTAACAGATAGTTTTCATGGTATGGTATTTTCCATTATTTTTGAAAAACCTTTCTTAGTTATACTTAACAAACAACGAGGCGCTACAAGATTTCTTTCATTACTTTCATCACTTGGATTAGAAAATAGGTTAATTGAAAGTGTTGAGGATTTCAATATAGACCTTTTAAATAAAGATATAGATTACGAAACAATAAGAAAAAAACTCTTTGTTTTAGTTGATAAAAGCAAAGAATTCTTGATAGATTCCTTAGAAAAATAATTATGAATCTTAGTATTATTATTCCTCTTTACAATAAAAGAAATAGTTTAAGAAATTGTATTCAAAGCGTTCTTAATCAAACATATAAAAATTTTGAATTGATTATTGTAGATGATGGAAGCACTGATGGTAGCGAAGAGGTTATTAAAGAATTTAGCGATGATAGAATACGTTTTGAGAGAAAGGAGAATGGAGGAGTAAGTTCTGCAAGAAATAGAGGGGTACAATTAGCAAGAAATCCTTGGATCGCTTTTTTAGATGCAGATGATATTTGGGCAGAATGGCACTTAGAAACAATAGTTCATCTATTCGAAAGTGAACCTCTTGCGTTAGTTCTATCTACATCTATTGATACTTTTATTTCTTCACAAGGAGTAGAAAGTAAATTAAATAGTGTAAGCAAAGAATTTAATCATTACTTAATCAAAGATTTACATAAAGATTGGTTGGAAAAAAAACAAGTCATTTCTTCTTCTTCTGCCGTTGTTCATATTTCATGTTTTGCAAGGGTTGGATACTTTCGTGAGGATTTAATAAAGGGTGAGGATACTGATTTTTGGGCAAGATTGTTTGAATACTTTACTTTTGCAAAAACAGATATGATTACAGCGTTTTATCGCATTGAAAGTGTTGAAGGGAATGCTTCTCGTAGTGTTAATTCTGTAAAAAAATACGAGGTTTATTACTTTAAACCTCAATGGTTTTGTTGGTCAAGTAAAACGCTTTATCAATTCCATGTAATTTATGGGTATTTAAAGCATTTTATTTATTATAAACAACCCAAGAATCTTCTTTTATTATGTCTTAGATATAATTTTGGGTTATTTGTTGTTCTATTTCAGCGATTTGTTCGTATTTTCCAAGGTCGTACCAAAGGGTGTTCTCGTGCTTAAAGGCTAATAAATCATTGTTTTTAGAGAGTTCCAAATAGTGATTTATGATTGAGAATTTGTTTTCATTTGGCATGAGGTGTAAAACCTCAGGACGTATAATGTGAACTCCACTAAATGCTAATGGAGTAAGGTTTTCCTTTTTTCGTGTTATGATTTCTTGATTTGTTTGAGTGTTTTGCCAACCTGAAAGCAGGTTATTTTCATTAAAAAGAAGTTGTCTGCTACTTAATCTTTTACTCACAGCAAGTATTGCTAACGAATTGCTATTGTTTAGTTTATCTTGCATTGACAATATATCAATTTGAGATATTATATCTACATTATGAATTAATATATTTTCTTTTAAGGAAAAGTATTTTTTAGCATTTTTCAACCCTCCTCCTGTATCTAACAATTCTTCTTCTTTACTAAGATATATTTCAACGGGATAAGATTGCTTTTCTAAGTATTGTTCTATTAAATCGGAAAAATGATGGGCATTTATTACAATTCGTTTACACCCTGCTTTAATAATTTTTTCTAAACAACGCTCCAATAGTGTTTTTCCTGATATTTCAACCAAGGCTTTAGGTTTATCCTTTGTTAAAGGATAAAGACGGGTGCCAAGTCCTGCTGCAAATATCATTGCTTCCATTGTTCTTATTGTTTTTTTGTTATTTCGTATTCTATGCGAACGTGATAGATACTTTGTAATTTCTTTTTTAATAAGTCTTTTATCTTATCTACATCTTTGAATGTAATGTCGGAATTAGAAAATTGGTCATCTGCTATTTGTGAGTTAATGATATTATCTACCAATTTGCTTATTTCGCTTTCGGAATGGTTTTTCAAAGAACGTGAAGCAGCCTCTACGGCATCTACCATCATAACTACTGCTGTTTCTCTTGAAAATGGGCGAGGACCTCTGTAAGTAAATATTGTACTATCTATGGGTTTGTCAGGGTTTTCTGCAACATAGCGATTATAGAAATACTTTGTTTTACTTGTTCCATGGTGTGTGCGAATAAAGTCTATAATTGATTCTGGTAGTTTGTGTTTATAGGCAAGTTTTACTCCGTTTGTAACGTGAGAAATGATTGATTGAGCAGATTCTTCATAGGAGAGTTCATTATGAGGATTAAATCCTGTGTTTTGATTTTCAATAAAGAAAATAGGTAATGCTAATTTTCCTATATCGTGATGCAAGGCTCCTGCTCTTACAAGCATTGCATTTCCTCCAATTTCTAAGATTAAATCTTCGGATATGTTTGCAACTTGAATGCAATGTTGAAATGTGCCAGGTGCTTTAACGGATAATTCTCTTAAAATCTTGCTATTAGTGTTTGTGTATTCTATTATGGAATAGTCGCTTATCATTCCAAAAAGTTTTTCTAAAATTGTAATGAATGGGATAGAGAAAAGCAAAAGTATGGAATTTAGTGCAAACATTAAAATAACATCTGTTTCAATTGAAGTGATTTCTATGTTCTGCATAAGATTGTTTGCAATGTAGATTAGAGCGTAAGTAATAAATAGGATTAAAGAGGTAAGTAAGAAGTTTGAACGTTTGCGTGAACTCTCTGCACTAACGATTGTCATTATCCCTGCAATAAGTTGATAAAAAACGTATTCAAAACTATTTGGAACCGCAAATCCTATTATGATTATTGAGACTAAAAAGACGTAAAGTGAAGTTTTTGTGTCAAAAAATGTCTTTATTACTATTGGTACTATACATACGGGTACTGCATAGATATATTTTGGATTTATGTTTATGATAAACGCCATTATACAACAAATAAACAATACTACAAATAAGATTAAGAGCACTTTTCTATCGTTTGGAAAGATGTCGGCACGATTATGGTTGATAAAAAGCATCATTGCTAAAAGCGTTATGCATACAAGAATAAATCTTCCTAAAAGTATTGTTAATTCATTGGTTTTTTCTATATTATTTCCTTCGTATGCTTGTTTAAATGAAAGGAGAATCTGATTTTTTTCAGGAGTAATTTTTTCTCCTTTCGCAATTATTTGTTCTCCTTCACTTATAAGGCCTTTGTTATGTGTTATTTCTTGAAGTTTAGTTTGTAGTATATTTTCGGTTGTTTGTGAATCATATATTATGTTTGCTTGTAAGCAATTGATTATTTCTTTATTTTTTGTAATTTTTAATAACCCTTGTTTTGCTTGTTCAAGAGTTAATAGTTGTTCTTGTTCGTATTCTTTGGCAACATTGTCCTCTAATATGTAAATTAACTGTCCTTTTTGAGCGAGTTCTTGATTTTTTATAACACCTATTGAATATATTTTATTAAGGTAGTGTTTTATTTTATTATTTTCCTCATTTGAAAAATTATTTCTTTCATTTATTTGTGCTAAAACGCTGTCTTCTGCTTTATAGTCTTTTTTGTAATAAAGTTGTTTTGAGTTTATGATATGTTTCTTATCTTCTGAAATTTCTTTTTCTGTTTTCAAAATAGGAAAGTCAATAGGAGAAATAAGTGTTTCGTGTTTCCATTCTCCTCCTAAAGCAAATTCGTATTTGAAACCTGATTTATTAGGAAAGGCTAATACGATTATTATTGCAACAACAAGCACTTGAAAGGCTCGTTTTGAAATCATTATTGCTCTATTCTTTTTTATTGGATTCATATTTTTAATCGCTTAGTTAATGCTGTACAGAAAATAAAATCATTAAGCTCTTGATTATTGGATTCAAGAACATTTTCATTACTTCCTTTCCACCATAATTGTCCTTGATGTATATAGTTTATGTTTTCACCAATTTCCATAACCGAGTTCATATCGTGTGTGTTTACTATGGTAGTTATGTTGTATTCGTGTGTAATTTCTTTTATCAATTGATCTATTACTATTGAAGTTTGTGGATCTAAACCTGAATTTGGTTCATCGCAAAATAGGTATTTAGGCTGTGTTGCTATTGCTCTTGCAATTGCTACACGCTTTTGCATTCCTCCACTGATTTGAGATGGGTAGTAGTTGTTCACTCCTTTGAGATTTACTCTTTCTAAACAGAAATCTACCCTCTTTTTCATTGTTTTGTAGTCGGAACGCTGAAACATTCTTATTGGAAACATAACATTTTCTTCTATATTCATAGAATCAAACAATGCTCCTCCTTGAAAAAGCATTCCTATGTCTTTTCTTAGATTTATTTTCTCTTTTTTATTTAAATGTCGTAGTATTCTATCGTCAAAATGTATGTATCCTTCATCGGGTGTATAAAGAGATACAAGACATTTCATTAAAACAGTTTTCCCACTTCCGCTTTTTCCTATAATAAGATTGCATTTACCTGTTTCAAATTCAGTATTTATGTTTTTTAAAACTTGCTTTTCGCCAAAGTATTTTGATACATTTTCTACTCTTATCATATTATGAAAAATTTTACATAAAGAGATTTGTTATTATTAAGTCAAATATCATAACGATAATACTACTTTGAACTACTGCTTTTGTGGATTGTATTCCTACTTCAACCGAACCTCCTTTTAAGGTGTAACCCCTATAAGATGCAACAGTAGAAATAATAATTGAATAAACAAATACTTTAACTATTGCAAAGATTAAATCCATATTTGTATATTCTAATCGTAATCCATCAACGTATGCTGCCATTGATAGTGTACCTACCGATAGAGCTCCTATTGCTCCACCTAAAATTGAAACGAATATACTCATCACAATAAGCAATGGAAAGGTTATCATACAAGCTATTATTTTTGGAAGTATGAGATAAGAAGGTGTATTTACGCCCATAACCTCTAAGGCGTCTATTTGTTCTGTTATTTTTTGAGTTCCCAATTCTGAGGCTATTTTTGAAGCACATTTTCCAGCAAGTATTAGCGAGATAATAGTAGGAGAGAACTCTAACATCATTGTTTTACGAGAAGCATATCCATAAATCCAATCAGGATAGATTGGATTTTCTAAGTTAATCAACAATTGAATAACAACCGCTGCTCCAACAAAAACCGAAACTAAAAGAACAATAAGTATGGAATCTATACCTAATGTTTGTATTTCAAATAATAATTGTCTTTTGAATATATGCATATTCTGAGGCCAACGAAATACTTCTTTCATTAGTAAAAGATAATTTCCAAAATCTTCAAAAAAGTATCTTATCTTCTTCACTGACTTTATTATTGTTTTAGTTTAATATCTATTTGTTTTTCTTTATTTAGCGATATAACTATTTTTGTTTTATCACTTTCTTGATTGTTGAGTAAAATATCTGAAAGTTTATCTTCAATTAGGTTTTGAATAGCTCTTCTTATTGGCCTTGCACCGTAATGTTGTTCTATAATGGTAGAAATTATGTATTCTTTTACGGCTTTCTTTACTTCCAGAGATAGAGATAAAGCATTAGTTCTTTTTCTTAGTTTGTTTATTTCCAAATCAATGATCTGAATTAGGTCTTCGTTTGTTAAAGAGTTGAAATATATCATTTCATCAATTCTATTCAAAAACTCAGGCGAAAAAGTTTGCTTTAAGTCTTTATCAATTATGTTTTGCTCGGCAGTAGTTTGATTTTCTATTACTGCATTAGTAGAAAAACCTACTCCTGTTCCAAAATCCTTTAATTTTCTGCTACCAACATTTGATGTCATTATAATAACAGTGTTCTTAAAATCTATTTTTCTACCAGCAGAGTCGGTTAATTGTCCTTCATCAAGTATTTGCAATAAAAGATTATATACATCTTCGTGTGCTTTTTCGATTTCGTCAAACAAAACAATTGAATAAGGGTGGTGTCTTACTTTTTCAGTTAATTGTCCTGCTTGTTCATATCCTACATATCCTGGAGGAGAACCTATAAGCTTGGAAACACTATATTTTTCCATATATTCGCTCATATCTATGCGTATGAAATTATCTTCGGAATCAAATAGATATTTTGCCATTTCTTTGGCTAATAGTGTTTTCCCAACACCAGTTGATCCTACAAACATAAAAGAACTTATCGGTCTGTATGGATCTTTTAGTCCAACCCTTGCTCTCTTAATTGATTTTGAAACTTGCTCTACGGCTTTTTCTTGTCCGATAACGATGGATTTTAATTTACTTTCCATCATAAGTAGTTTTTCGGTTTCATTCTTGTTTACCTGTTCTACACTCACTCCACTGATTAAAGAAATTGTTTTT
>X208_Red_Sheep__coassemble_57_pt1 | contig 10225 bp, 7 predicted proteins | sample X208_Red_Sheep__metabat2_high_PE_002 | metagenome-assembled genome bin X208_Red_Sheep | reverse complement strand
AATAAAAAATATAAAAAATGACAAAAGAAGAAAAAATAGATGCTGACATCAAAGCTTCTATGTTAGCCAAAGATAAAAGAAAATTAGAAGCATTGCGTGCAGTGAAATCAGCACTTTTATTATTGAAAACTAACGGTACAGGTAAGGAAATAACTCAGGAAGATGAAATTGCTCTTTTGCAACGCTTGGTAAAACAAAGAAAAGAATCAGCATCTCTTTACAAAGAACAAGGAAGAGAGGACCTTTATGAAGAAGAATTTTATCAACAAGGCATAATTGAGGCGTATCTTCCAGAACAATTAAGTCAAGAAGAAATAGAAGGTACCTTAAAGCAAATAATAGCAGAAGTAAATGCTACTTCAATGAAAGATATGGGTAAAGTAATGGGACAAGCTCAAAAAACATTTGCAGGAAGAGCAGACAATAAACTTGTATCTACATTAGTAAAACAACTTTTATCTTAAAAATGTATTATAAATTCATAAGATATTCCGTTGTAATTTTGATTATGCTTTTTGTTTCTTCGTGTTCTGTAAACAAAAAAAGCATTACACAACAAGAAACAACGCAACAAAAAGAGGAAACAAAGTATGAAACCTTTACTTCAAAATATAAAGGAAATTACAACGGAATACCTTTTAAGATTCAAGTAAGAGTTGCTCACGATAGTGTGATTTGGTGTAGTGTTTCAGCTCTTTCAATGGAAGCAGGTCGTGTGTTAATAACAAACGACAGCGTTTTTGTAATGGATAAGATTAACAAAGAAGTTTATAAAAAAGGAAAAGATTTTCTAACCACTCATTTAAAAGAAGATTTAAGTAACTCTGCATTAGAAAATATGATTATAGACACTCTACCATTAGAAAAACAACTTTCTTTTGAAACAAAACCTGCAATAGACCTAATAATAAAAAAATCAATTGACGAAAATTCTACTCAAAACTACAATATAAACCTTTCGATAGGCAAATCAAAATACCAACTCAATCTCTTACAAGAATCAATAGAGTACAATAAAATACAGCAATACCCTTTTAACATTCCATCTTCCTACAAAATTAAATAGAAAATGGCAGAAAACTACATAACACTTGAAAATATAAGCAAGAGTTTTGGAGAAAAAGAACTTTTTTCTTCCATTGGATTTGGAATAAACAAGGGACAAAAGATTGCACTTGTCGCTGAAAATGGTAGTGGTAAGACTACACTTCTTAAAATCATAGCTAATAAAGAAATTGCAGACAATGGATTAGTTTCTTTCCGAAAAGGAATCACTATTTCTTATCTTGAACAGCACCCCTTGCAGAATGAAACATCTACAATAATTGATGTGTTATTTAACTCATCAACTCCATTGATGAAGACTGTAAAACGCTATCAACAAGCTCTGCTTAATAGCACAAAATATGCGAACCATGACTCTGAAAAAGAGTTAAGTGATGCTATTTATGAAATGGATTGCCAAAACGCTTGGAACTACGAAAGTCAAATAAAAGAAATCTTAGGCAAATTAAACATTACCGACCTTACGAAAAACGTTTCTACTCTTTCTGGGGGAGAAAGAAAAAAAGTTGCGTTATGTGCAACCCTTATTAGTAAGAGTGAAGTTTTGCTTTTAGATGAACCGACCAATCATTTAGACATAGAAATGATAGAATGGTTAGAGGAGTATCTAAACACAGCCAATCAAAGCATTTTATTTGTTTCTCATGATAGGTATTTCATAGATAAGGTTAGTACAGATATATATGAATTAGATAGAGGGCAGATTTGCAAATATGAAGGCAAATTTGATTACTATTTAGAAAAGAAAGCCGAACGTCAACAACAAGAATCCGTTTCATTGGCCAAAGCAAAAAACCTATATAAAAAAGAATTGGAATGGATACGTCGAATGCCACAAGCACGAGGTACTAAATCACGAGCGAGAATTGAAGCATTCAACGAATTAAAAGAAACAATATCTGCTCCAACTCCTACACAAAGTGCAGAACTAACTGTTAAAGCACAAAGAATTGGTGGAAAAATTTTAGAAATAAATAACATAAACAAATCGTTTGGTGAAAAACAAATAATCAATGACTTTTCTCACATCTATAAAAAAGGAGATAAAATCGGCATAATAGGGAAAAATGGATGTGGAAAGACCACTTTTTTGGATATTATAACAGAAAAAATAAAACCTGATTCAGGAAAAGTAACGCTTGGACAAACAATAAAAATAGGGTATTACACACAAAATCCACCAGCAGAAAAACCTGATACAAAGGTTATTGATATTGTAAAAAAAATTAGCGAACATATTCTATTAGCTGATGGAACTGCAATGGGGGCAAGCCAATATCTAACTCATTTTGGAATACCTCCTTATAAGCAACATACACATTATGGCAATCTTTCAGGAGGAGAAAAACGCCTTTTAAATCTTTTGTGTATTCTTATCTCAAATCCTAACTTTCTTATACTTGATGAACCTACAAACGATTTGGATATCTACACTCAAATGAAGCTTGAAACATTTCTTGAACAATATCAAGGGTGTTTAATGGTGGTTTCTCACGACAGACATTTTCTTGACAGAATTGTTTCTCAATTATTTGTTTTTAAACCAGAAGGAAAAATAAAAGAATTCCCAGGAAATTATAGCGATTACCTAATTAAAGAAAAAGAAGAAAACAAACAAAAGAAACTTTCCGAAGAAAAAACAGACAAACCCATTGCTACAAAACGAAAAGACTCTCAAACAAAAATAAAACTCACTTATAAAGAACAAAAAGAGAAAGAATCAATAGAAGAATTGCTGCCAACATTAGAAGAACGCAAACAATTTATTGAACAACAACTATCCTTAGGAGATTTAACTAATGAATTACTGTTATCAACCACACAAGAATACCAAGCTCTCATAGAAGAGATAAATCAAAAAGAAGAAAGGTGGTTGGAACTTTGTAGTAAAGAGCAAGAATAGATGAAAAGAAAAAACAAACTTGAAGAAAAGTTAGAATTTGAGCAAATACTACAATACATAAAGACCTATTGTTTGTCTTTATCTGCTGAAAAATTAGTAGATAAAATAAAGTTTAGTCGTTCAAAAAAAGAAATAGAAAAAGAACTTGGTTTTGTAGAAGAGTTTCTTTCTATCATACTTTCAAACAAACAGTATCCAGCAGAAGATTATTTTGATATGTGTGAGGAATTGATTAGAATAAAAATTCCAGGTACTTTCATATCTCAATTTTCCCTATTTGAACTTTGGCGTTCTCTTAAAACTATATATGCTTGGACTCAATTTTTTGAACATAACAAAGAGTCCTTTCCTTTACTCTCTACTTTGAGCGAGGGTATCTTTATTGATCAAGACATTTTGCGTGAATGCAAAAAAATCCTCTCAGAAGAAGGAGAAATTTTAGACAACGCATCAGATGAACTTTTTGTTATAAGAGTTGGAATCCGTAGAAAACAAGCAGAAGTAGAAAAAAGAATCAGAAAACTACTTACTTTCTCAAAACAACAAGGCTGGACAGCAAATGATGCTGAACTTACGATAAGAAATGGTAGGCCTGTAATTCCTATAACTTCTGCAAATAAAAGGCGACTTCAAGGATTCATTCACGATGAGTCCGCAACAGGACAAACTTCCTACATAGAACCTGCAGAAGTTGTAGAATTAAATAACGAACTCAGAGAATTAGAATTTGCACAAGGACGAGAAATTGTTAAAATCTTAACACAATTTACCGAAAATCTACGACCTATCGCTGATAGTCTTATTATTGCTTATAGGTTTTTAATACGTATGGATTTCATTCGTGCAAAAGCAAAGTATGCTTTTAAAATCAAAGCAGGAAAGCCTATAATCAAAACACAAAATCGTGGATTTATTTGGTATGAAGCACGTCATCCTCTTTTAGAAGAGGCTTTGCAAATCAACAAAAAAGATATTGTCCCTCTAAAAATAGAACTTAACGAAAAAAATAGAATACTTATTATTTCAGGACCTAATGCGGGAGGAAAATCTGTTTGCTTAAAAACCGTAGGACTTTTGCAATATATGTTGCAATGTGGAATATTAGTTCCTATGAAGCAGACTTCCGAAGTTACTATTTTCAATCGTATCTTTATTGATATGGGAGATGAGCAAAGTATAGAGAATGATCTAAGTACTTATTCATCTCACCTTTTAAATATGAAGAATCTCACCGAAAAAGCAGACGAAAATTGTTTGTTTTTAATAGATGAATGTGGTACAGGTACTGATCCAAGCATAGGAGGTGCAATTGCAGAAGCAGTTTTAGAAGACTTAGAAGAAAAAGGGGCTTACGGAATAGTTACAACCCATTATTCAAACTTAAAACTCTTAGCAGAAAAACATTCAACCATAGTAAACGGAGCAATGCTTTTTGATACTAATAATATGAAACCTCTTTTCACTCTTTCAATTGGCAAACCTGGAAGTAGTTTTGCTTTTGAAATAGCTAAGACAATAGGACTTTCTCAAAATATTATTGAGGCTGCATCTAAAAAAATAGGAAAAGGTTTTGTGGATTTTGAACAAAGCCTTCAACAATTAGAAGTCGATAAATTAGAAATCAAAAATAAACAAGAAATAATCAAAGTTCAAGATGAGCTATTGAACGATTTAGTAAATCAATACAAAACTAAACTATCAGAAATCAAGCAAAAAGAAAAAGAAATAATCTATCAAGCAAAATCACAAGCCAAACAAATTCTGCAAGGTGCTAATAAGCAAATAGAAAACACTATAGAAAAAATCAAAACTGCCAAAGCAGAAAAACAACTCACAATTCAAGCTCGTCAAGACCTTCAACAAGAGGTAAAAACCATAGAAAAAGACCTAAAAGAATTAGAAACAAAAATACAACAAAAAGAAACCCTACAAAATCCTCACACAAACATACCTTTTGACACTACCCCACTCTCAGTAGGCGATGTTGTATTATTAGAAGACGGTAATAACTATGCTTTAATTAAAGAAATACGTCGCAATAAAGTAGAGGTAGAATGTGGAGAATTGCTATTAACCCTACCTATCAATAAAGTACAAAAAGTAAATAAACAAATATACTTAAAGCAACAAAAAAACAAAACATCCGTAAAAGCAAAAAACACACAACTCAATACTATATTTGACGATATTAACACATTAAGAGCACAATTCAGTTATCAATTAGATTTAAGAGGTTGCAGAGCCGATGAAGCTCTTAATAAACTATCAAAACACATAGATCAAGCACGACTGCTTGGCGAAAGTGAACTTTCAATCCTTCACGGGAAAGGCGATGGAATACTAAAAACAATTTTAAGAGATTATTTAAGAGAATGTTCCGAAGTAGAAAGTTTCAAAGCCGCAGCAGTAGAGTTTGGAGGAGAAGGAATAACAAAAATAAAGTTAAGATAAAAAAACAAAAAGCAAAGAAATAGTGTCAAAAAGCAAAGAAATAATTTTTTAAAACAAAGAAAAAAAAGAATAAAACAAAGAGATGAAAAATATAATCAAAAACACAAAGAAAACGATAGCAATTACCCTATCATTATTATTTGGTTTAAACCTTCAAGCCCAAGTACCAACTGGGGAAAACCTTGATTTTTCAACAGGAGGTTATCAATTTTGGCAAGCAAAGACAGGAATCTATGACGGAAATAGCTCTCAGCCAATATTTAACTTAACAACACCTTGGTCAGACCCTACACAAGCGTCCGATGAAGGCGGAAGATTTTTTGTTATATACAATGGAGGAACAGATTCCTATTCATTAAATCAATTATCACGAGTTCCTGAAGGTTTCACCCACTCTTCACGAATAAATAATGCAGAGGGAGGTGCTGATTGCTCTCAATTGCAATATACAATGGAAGTAAACTTAGAAAATTGTTTGCTTACCTTTATGTATGCAATGGTTTTAGAAGCCCCAGATCATACAGGCTACGAAAATCCTACCTTTCAAATAGACGTAATGAAACATTCGCCAGACAATGGTATGATGTTAGAAGAATTAGTTGACCCTTGCGCATTTTTTGAAAAGATATCAAATGAAACTCTACCAACAACGGAGCCAGAAGTATGGCATAATGGTCAAGGAGGCTCTTGGGGTGATGGTTGGATATATTGTGATTGGCAACAAATCAAAATCAACCTTGCAAAATACGTAGGAGATAGAATAACAATAAGAGTAAGATTAGGAGACTGTTCTCCAACAGCACATGGAGGATATGGATATTTCACAGCGAAAGCAGAACCAGCATTAATTAACACACCAGGATGTGCAGGGAATGGCGACACAGTAACCGTTGCCTCAGCACCAGGAGGATTTGAATCATACAAATGGTTTGAAGTAACATCTACATTCCTTTCACAAGACGAATTAGCAGACCTTGACGCCAACTCCCCAGCATTAAGCGAAGAGCAAAACCTTGTTGTAACTGAAGCAATGATGGGAAACGCCCAAGAAAAATTCTATGCAGTAAAATTAATCTCACCAAGAACCCAAAACACTCGTCCAAACTGTGTAGCCTACATTACAACAAAAATCAATGACATACGTCCAATCTTTGATAACCTTACCTATACACCGCCAACAGCAAATGATCCAGCAGGAAGAGCAATCTTTTTAGTGAATGACGTGCAATCAGCAGCAGCACCTGTTTATTGGCAACAATACGATTTTGGAGACGGAACAACACCAATTGAAATAGAATATCAATTCTCAGATGGAGCATACAAATGGTTAGCAATAAACGCAGATCAAAACCCAACAACCACTTTTGAATATGATGCTGCAGGAAGCATTGAAAGAATTATTCATATTTATGCAACAGATGGAGAGTACACATACACACGAACAGCACGTGCTTCTGAGAGTTTTGAAGAAGAAGGGTCTACATTTTGTGAAAAAAGCGAGACACTACAAGTTATAATACCAAAAACGCCTTCCTTATTATTAGAAGGAGATGATGAAATATGTGTTAATAGTGAAAACACAATAACTGCATCTTCCCCTGATGATGAAAACACAGATACTTTCACATACCAATGGTGGTATAGTACGCAAGATATCTCCACAGAAACTCCTATCTTTGAAGGAACTCAATACACACAAATCTATACCGAAGAAACAACCCTACAAGTAAAAGTAACGGATACAGAAACAGGATATAATCGCATAGAAACCTTCACTGTAAAAGTAGAACCTTTTCCTGAAATTACCTTAACAGGAGCAACAAAACTTTGTATGGGAGAACAAGCAAATATAACAGCAACAGATGCTACAGAGGCAACGGTTGCAATGCAATGGTCTTTTGTTCGACCAAATGAAAATACGGTTATAACCAATCCTTCTACTTCTCCAGTTCTTACTTTTACTCCAACATGCGACACAACCGTTTACTTACTTGCAGAAACTGCACAAGGATGTTTTGCTTGGAAGAGTATAGATATTTTCATAACAAATCCAGTAGCTCAAATATCAAAAACAAAAATTTGTGAAGGTGAAAGCGTAACTCTAACAGGTAGTTCTGCAGAAACTTATAGTTGGGAAGCAGAACCAGCGGACGCTTCGCTTTCTCACAACAATCAATCCACCTCTCCTATCACAGCAACCCCAACACAAAGCACTACCTACACAATGCGTGGTTATGGAGAAACAGGTTGCTTTACAGAACGTACAGTTTCAGTCATAGTATTGCCTTATCCAACTCCTGTAATATCTTATTCTCCTGGTTATGTAGATGTAGATGATCCTACTTTGGCTCTAAAAGACGAATCTCTAAACTCTGCAAGTTCACTTTGGACTTTCTCTGATGGTTCAACTTCTAACGCACGTTCTCTAAACCATAGATTTAATGATGTAAGTGGAGAAGCAGTCTATATTCATTTGGAAACTGCTAATGAATTAGGTTGTTCAGATACTACATCTGTTACTGTTCCAATAGAACTCTTTGCTGTATGGTTACCAAATGCTTTCACTCCTAATGGAGACGGAGTAAATGACTTGTTTTACTTTGTTAGTCTTAATCAATTGGAAGACGTAACTTTTGAAATCTTCAATAGATATGGAGAGAGAATCCACTCTGCAAGTGCAAAAACATTAGATTCTTCTCTACAAGATGAACTAATCAAAACTTTTGCTTGGGACGGTACTTACAAAGGAAATAAAGTCCCAACAGGAACATACATTTACCGCCTAACATACAAGCGACTTGGCAACACAAGAGTCTATGACACAACAGGAACAATAAATGTTGTACAATAAAAAAACAAAAAGCCCGAGATAATCAAACGTTTCGGGCTTTACATCTTTTACGGCTTGAAAAAACAAATAAGAAATTATTTTTTCGTACCCCGCATTGGCGAAAAATACCAAGAAGGTTTAGACGGAGTAAGAACTCTCGTCCTTGGTGCTTATCATATCTGCTATGAGAATTGTCCATTCAAAGACTTGTGTTGCGATGTTGATACAATAGAAGAAATGGACTATAAATGCCCAAAATATAAAGACGCTCCATTTTACGAAAAAGCAGAAGACCAACTTTGTTTGCATAATAGTAACATAATAGAGATAAATTCCTATTGCGAAGACGAAGCACGCTATCCTGCATATAGCGTATTTACTCACGATATGACAAAGCTACAAGATGGAATCACATCTCAACAAAAATATGACTTTTGGGAAAGCGTTGCTTTTACTAATTTCTTTCAATGTTATTGCCCTTCCGATTTGTTTCCCGAAGAAATAGACATTGAAAAGACCAATAAAAACGCAACAAAAGCCTTTTTAGAAATCTTAGAAGAATTAAAACCTCAATTAATCTATGTTTGGACAAAGCACATAGGAGAAGTAATAGACAAAAATCTACAAAAATTTCCAGGACTTAAAAAAGAGAATTTTCCTAACAATAACCCCTCATTAAGAATCTATCTTTACTCCTACAATTACTCCATAAATAACGTAGAGCTTAAAGATATAGATAATTATCTTCAAATAAAATTTCCACAAAAGCAAATAATACCCTCTGCATACGGAAGGAAAAAGAAAGTAGCATCGCTTAGTCAAGTACTTTTCAACGCAGTAAAAAGAGGTTATCTGCAATTTGACAATGGAGAATTAGTGATTAACTCTAACATCTTAGGAAAAGAAATAGGCTATATAATACATCAAATAAAACAACTATACGATTTCAACGATTGGAAACAATTAGACGAAATTATTTCAAAATACAAACAAGACGGCACAAAGGTTAAGACCTTGCGAACAATGCATAAATACAACAATACAGAAGAAAACCAAGGTAAAATAGCACAATTAGACAAAGATATTTTTGCAACAAATTAGCAACAAACTCTTTTCTTTTCTTTTTTCTTAAAAAAATAGTTGTACTTTTGACAAAAAATAATCAAGAGTATGAATAGCAATGTGAAATTCAAGCCTTGGGTAGGAGAAAACTACGAAAAAGGAATTCTTCAAGGCAAAAAGCTTATGATATTAGGAGAAAGCCACTATTGTGCTAACCCTGAAACAGAGGCAACGGAGGATATAACAATCAAAGTTATAGAAGATTTGCTCAATCCTTTAAGTGAACACGAAGGATATAAGAATACCTACACTAAATTTGCAAAATCAGTTGTAGGAGAAAAGCAATTCAATGAAGAAACAAAGAAAGACTTTTGGCAACACGTGATTTTCTACAACTATGTGCAGACTGCAATTAGCGGAGCAAGAATTGCACCAACTACCGAGCAATTTAAAAACTCTGAAAAAGCATTTTTTGAAATCCTTTCACAATATCAACCCGACCTTATCATCGTTTGGGGCAAGCGATTATACAATCACCTTCCTCAACAAGGCAAACAACTTGCCGACTTACAAATTTCGCAAGGCAAATACTTAGGAGAAAGTAGCGAAGTTTGGAGTTATACTATTGGAAACAAAACAATCGCCCTTCTTCCTATCACTCACCCCTCTGCATCAATGTATGAGCTACAATATCACAAAGACTTAATTCATCAATTCATAGAAAAATATTAAAGATATGCCAATATTTCCAACAGAAACAAAAAAATATCGTTGCAGAGACTGTGGAGAAATTTATTTTCGCAGAGTTCCCTCTTGGGAAAACGATAAAAAATGCCCAAAATGTAGTAGTAAAAAAGCAATAAGGGTGCCATTAACGCCAAAAGAATGGTGGTTCATTATTAAACATCCTATGC
>X208_Red_Sheep__coassemble_56_pt1 | contig 10233 bp, 6 predicted proteins | sample X208_Red_Sheep__metabat2_high_PE_002 | metagenome-assembled genome bin X208_Red_Sheep | reverse complement strand
CAATTATATTATAAGATTTATTATCAAAATTCAAGTTATAAGTTTTCCGGAGACCGTAAAGAATCAAGTGAAAATTTCTATGGCTCTTGGGAAAACGTGCAAACGACTTTTAAACCTTTCAATGGAGAAAAAATAATAGATAGTTTTCAAATTGTTGGTAATCCTCGTGATGAAAAACTTTACTATGGCAAAAAAGTCCCTCAACAATTAACCCCCAAAGACATAGAAGAAGGGATTGAAAGTGTCAAAGGTAATAAAGAATGGTATGAATCAATTAAGCAAAAGGCAAAAGAAAATAAAGTTCCTTTGGAAGAGCAAATGATTGCCGACATTGTTTGGATAATAAACCACGAAAACAGCAAACAAGGCGATATAAATCGAAGAGAAAGGCGCAATCCACGAACAGGAGTTTATGAATTTATTTTAGTTGTAGCTAATAAAGAAGGATTAAACTCTATTCCAGAACATATAAAAGACATTTCAAAACAAAATCCTAAGACAAAAGATTTTGAAAACCCTTTTTCATTTTTTGCGAACAAAGATTTAAAAGGAGTTTATGTACTAAAAAGCAAAAAAATATTAAAAACCAGAGCAGTTTTAAATGCACAACAAGGAGTATTTATTGATGTTTACAAATGCCCTAAAAGTAATTTCAAAGTAAATTCTCATGACAATACATTGGTTGGTAACACTGCTGAATTATATCAAAGAGCAATGTTTGAACAATACTATCATGATATCAACAAAAATAGAATTATTGAGCAAATTCCTATTATAGCAGATATTTTATCAAAAAATGCATATACATTAAAAGATTACACTTTTGCAAAACAAAACTTCTCTGAGAGAACAAGTCGATTAAAAATACACCCTTCAATAACTACAAAACCAGGTTCAACAATCTATGTTCCAAACGATAGAAGTTATATAAGAATATCAAATCCAGGAAATACAAGTCTTGAAACTGCGAAAAAAGAAAATGTAGGAATACGTTCAAGAGTAGGGTTTACATACGGAAAATATAGGGCAAAAATAAAATTCCCACCATTGGTTAATCCCGACGAGGTTTGGACAGGATTGACAAATGCATTTTGGCTAGCGTATCAAAGTGAAAGCGAGTGGAATAAAAGAAGGGATTGTACAAAAAAAGGATATGTAAAACAAAGTAAAAACGATAACGAATCAGAACGAGAGATAAAAACACATTATTCTGAGATAGATATTGAAATGATAAAGACTTCAAAATATTGGAGTGAAGAAGATGTAAAAAAAGATAGTCCAATAGGGAATAAAAACTTCGTATTAGCCTGTACAAATTGGGATATGGCATGTGCTTGCCCACAAAATTTTAATAAAGAAGGTATTCAAACAATACAATACAAAGGAAATACTTTTAAATTACATAGATGGTTTGAAACTTATCGTGCATTAACCTCACGAATTGAATTAAATAATGATATATTTTTGCAAGACTATTATTTCTTTGAAATAGAATGGAAACCAACAGAAATAATTTGGAGGGTAGGACGTGATGAAAATAATATGCAGGTTGTTGGATATATGAATGAAAATGTAACTTCAATTCCAAATAATCAAATGTTGGCAATTGTTACGCAAGAATTTCATTATTCAGATTGGTGGTTGCCAGAGATTTTTGAACAAGGTTTAATACCATTTAATCAAAAAGATTTAGAAGGTAAAATTTTTGAAATTATAATAGAGTAAAAAATATGAAAAGAATTGTATTGATTTTGTTAATGCTTGTGAATCTATTTTCACTCAACGCACAAGAAAACGAATTATTTAAAGACAGAGAGTATCCTCAATGGTTTAGCGATGCCAAATTAGGAATCTTTATTCATTATGGTCTTTATAGTGTTCCATCTTATAGTGATAAGGAACAATATGCCGAGTGGTTCTACAAGGGACTTATATCTAATGATAGTCTAAGAATAAATTTCCAAAAAGAAGTTTTTGGAGAAAACTTTGAATATAGAGATTACAAAGATTTATTTAAGGCTGAACTTTTTGATGCAGCAGAATGGGCAGACCTTTTTGCAAAATCAGGAGCGAAATACATACTTTTTACTTCCAAACATCACGATGGTTATTGTATGTGGGATAGTGAATACGCAAAAGGTTGGTCTAGTGCAACTACAACGCCAAATAGAGATTTTTGTGCAGAATTAGCCGATGAGGTAAGAAAACGTGGCGTAAGGTTTGGCTTGTATTACTCGCTTACAGAATGGACAAATCCTCTGTATCGTTGGACCGTGGATACTAATATAAGTATTGACAACTATGTAGATAAACATTTGATACCCCAATTCAAGGAATTAGTAGATAAATTCAAACCTTCTGTAATTTTTTCTGATGGGGATTGGGATTTTAATCACAAATCTTTTCGTAGTAACGAAATGGTGCAGTATTATTACGATGTTGTAGGTGAAGAAGGTATAGTAAATGATAGATGGGGTATAGGATTCAATCACGGATACTCAACACCAGAATATAGTTCTGGTATTATGGATAAAAATCGTCCTTGGGCAGAATGCAGAGGTTTAAGTCGCTCGTTCGCATTGAATAGAAATGCAGATTTAGAAACCTATTTAACAAGTGAAGATTTAATAAAACATTTCGCTCGCTTAGTTGCAGCAGGTGGAGGTTTAACAATAAATGTAGGACCAAGTGCAGATGGAAAAATTCCTTTGCTTCAACAAGAACGGTTATTAGATTTAGGACAATGGATTAAGGTAAATGAAGAGGCAATCTATGGAAGCAGACCTTTTGAAATAGTTTATCAAAATCAAGATATGATAGCAAATAGGTTAGATGAAGAAATAAATTTTAATTGGGTGAGAAACTCTCCTTCAAAAGGGGTTTCGGAAGATAATTTCTCTATTTTTTGGAAATCAAACATTACTCCAACACAAACAGACACTTATACGATTTATTTAGAGGCTGATGAAGAAGCTGGATTAGAAATAAAAGATGATGAAGGCAAGACAATATTACGTTTAGCCTCTCAAAAAGGGGAAGTGAAACATAAAATTAAACTAAAAAAAGACCATAATTATACATTTGAACTTTCATATCAAGAAAAAACTCACGAAGCTGTTGTGAAATTATCTTGGGAGTCTTCTCAATTTGAAAAACAACCAATAAAATCTCAATGGAATGGAGAAGTATCTTGGGAGAATACATATGTTTGTTTTACAAAAAATAAAGGTAATCTTTATGCTATTAGTTTAGAACCAATAAGCAATTCTTTAACTTTTAAGTTAGACAAAGCTCCTGAGGTAGGAATGAAAGTATTTCTTTTAGGTGAAAAGAGAATAGAAATACCTTGGCAATACGATTATGAAAATAATAAAATAACATTAGACACAAGAGAAATAACCCCTGCAAATATCACAACAAAAGGTGCATGGGTATTTAAATTAGACAATTATATAAATTATATTCAAAAATAAATGATAAGCGTTTATTCACTTGCTTTATCAAAAACCTATGGTATAGGTCCAGCAATTGCAAAAAAATTGCTGGAACTTTATCCTACGGCAGAGGATTTGTTTAACGAAACTCCAAAAGCCCTAAAAACTATATTTGGAACAAGAGAAAAAACAATAAGTGAAATATTGAATAAAACGATGTTTAGTGATTGTGAAAAAGAACTAAACTTTATAATAAAGAATGGAATAAAGGCTTATTTTTTAAAAGATGAAGATTATCCATATCGTTTAAAACAAATAGACGATCCTCCAATTTGTTTATTTGTTATGGGAAAAGGTAATTTGGATTTAAAAAGGACAGTAGCCATTGTTGGAACGAGAAATCCAAGCGATTATGGTAAATGGATAACATCAAATATTGTTCATTATTTACGACAATATAATGTTGCAACTATAAGTGGTCTTGCATACGGAGTTGATTCCATCACACATTTACGTTCACTTGCTGAGGGTATTCCAACATTTGGTGTATTAGGACATGGATTAGATAAAATATATCCCACACAAAATTGGGATTTAGCAAAAGCTATGTGTGAAAAAGGGGCTTTAGTTTCAGATTTCTTTTCAGGTACTGATATATCTCCTCATAATTTTCCACGAAGAAATAGAATTATTGCAGGACTTTGCGATGCCTGCATTGTGGTAGAAAGTAAAATAAAAGGAGGGTCTTTGATTACAGCGAAATTAGCACAAGATTACAATAGAGAAGTCTTTGCTGTGCCGGGTAGATTAGGCGATGTAAATTCAGCAGGTTGCAATAAAATTATAGCAGACAATCAAGCAATAGATTTATGTAAATTAGAAAAAATTGCGGAAATTATGAATTGGACTCAATCCATAGATTCCCCAATCTCAATTTTTAAAAACGAGCATGATAACAAAGAAAATCAACTCTCTCCTACTGAGTTGAAAATTTATAAATACATAAAAGAAAATCAAAAAGCGAGTTTAGACTCTATGAACACACATTTCTCTTTTGGATTCTCCGTCTTAAACTCAGCACTTATGACTTTGGAATTAAAAGGATTTATAAAAATCCTACCAGGCAAAGTTTATGAAATATTATCTTAAAGAGATAAAAAAATAAATCAAAGAAATAATTTTTTAAAACAAAGAAAAAAAATAATGAATCAAAGAAATAATTTAACCAATTCAGAACTTGTTTTAGCACCTGATAAATCTATGTATCACATACGCCTAAAACCAGAAATGATTGCCGATAATATTATTTTGGTTGGGGATCCTGCAAGAGTAGATTTAGTATCTTCGTTTTTTGATTCAAAGAAATATGAAATTCAAAATAGAGAAATACATTCTTGTACAGGAGAATACAAAGGTAAACCAATAACTGCAATCTCTACGGGCATGGGTGTTGATAATATAGACATAGTTGTAACCGAATTAGATGCATGTGTGAATATTGATTTAAACACACGTGAAATTTTATCAAAAAAACGCCAACTTAACTTAGTGAGATTAGGTACTTGTGGTTGCTTTCACAAAGAAATAGGAGTTAATCAATACATTGCCTCAAAGTATGCAATAGGCATAGACGGCATTATGTATTTTTATAAAAACAATGATGGAGTTTTAATTAAGGAATTGTCAAATGACTTTGTGAAATATATGAATTGGTCTAAGGATTTGCCAAAACCTTATGGAGTTGAAGGTAGCGAAAACCTATTAGAAAAAATTGCTTTTGATATGCACAAAGCAATTACAATAACCGCCCCAGGTTTTTATGGTCCTCAAGGAAGAAAAATAAGACTTGACTTGGCTGATGAAACAATTAACTCAAAAATAGGAGGATTTATATTCAACAAAACAAAGGCAGCCAACTATGAAATGGAAACATCTTCTCTTTATGCCTTAGGTAAAAATCTTGGACACAATGTATTAACAATTTGTAATGTGATTGCAAACCGCGAAACAGGGGAGTTTGTAGAGGATTATCATTCTTCAATGAAAAAATTGATAGAATTAGTATTAGAAAGAATATGAAATATTTGACTTTATTTTTATTTGCAATTTTATTTTCCATTACTTCTTGTAAAAAAACGGAGACTTATATAGATGTAGAGACAATGGCATCAATTATCATTGACTCTAAAAAAGCAGAAGTATTGGTTCAATCCGTATATAGTGATGTTGCAGATAAAGAAAATATACTAAAACAATTTAATAGCGATATTTTAGAAAAATATAACATTACAAATCAGGCCTATAATGAAAGTTTGGAATACTATATGAATAATCCAAAACAAATGAGTGAACTTGTAGATTGTTTAAAACAAAAAAACGCAAAATTAAATGTTGATTAAAGTATATGGTTCTGCAATTTCTGGAATTGTTGCAACAACAATAACAATTGAAGTAAATGTTGATAAAGGTATTAACTTTCTTTTAGTAGGCCTTCCTGACAATGCAGTGAAGGAGAGTCAGCAACGAATAGCCTCGGCTTTAAATTATTATGGTTATAAAATACCTGGGAAAAAGATTGTTATAAATATGGCTCCTGCTGATTTGAAAAAAGAAGGATCTGCTTACGATTTACCTTTGGCAATAGGCATTCTTGGAGCTTCGGAACAAATTTGTACAGATAAACTTGCAGATTATATTGTTATGGGAGAACTTTCTCTTGATGGTTCTTTGAATAAAATTAAAGGAGCTTTGCCTATCGCTTTAGAAGCTAAGAAACAAGGATTTAAAGGAATAATTCTGCCAAAATGTAATGCAAAAGAAGCTGCGATAGTATCGGATTTAGAAGTTTTTGGAGCAGATACTATTTTAGATGTAATTAATTTTTTTGATGGGCAGAATACTTTAGAGCGTACTTTTATAGATATTCACGAGGAGTTTGCGAAAAGTTTAGATAATTATGAATTTGATTTCATTGATGTAAAGGGACAAGAGAGTGTTAAACGAGCAATGGAAGTTGCAGCAGCAGGTTCTCACAATATTATTATGGTTGGAGCACCAGGAAGTGGGAAAACTATGCTTGCAAAACGATTACCATCGATTCTTCCTCCATTGACAATAGAAGAAGCATTAGAAACAACGAAGATTCATTCAGTTGCTGGCAAAATGAGTGTCAATCAATCCATTGTTTCAGTGCGTCCATTTAGGAATCCTCATCACACTATTAGCGATACAGCACTTGTAGGAGGAGGCTCTTACCCTCAACCAGGTGAAATTTCGCTTGCTCATAATGGAGTGTTATTTTTGGACGAATTACCTGAATTTAAGAGAAATGTATTAGAGGTTTTACGTCAGCCGATGGAAGAAAGAAAAATCACAATTGCACGAACAAAACAAACAAGTGAATATCCAGCAAGTTTTATGTTAGTTGCTGCGATGAATCCTTGTCCTTGTGGATATTATAATCACCCAACGCAAGCCTGTACCTGTGGATTAGGTGCTGTAAACAAGTATCTTAACAAAGTTTCTGGTCCTTTGTTGGACAGAATTGATATACAATTAGAGGTAGTCCCTGTTCCGTTTAAGGAACTCTCTACACTGAAAGAAGGAGAGTCAAGTGAAGTGATAAGAAAACGCGTTATTGAAGCAAGAAAAATTCAACAAGAAAGGTTTAAGGATTATCCTGATATTCATTGTAATGCACAGATGAATACGGCTTTAATGAAAAAGTTTTGTAAAATACAACCCTCAGGAATGGAACTTTTGAGAAATGTTATGGAACGTTTAGGACTTTCTGCAAGAGCTTACGATAGAATTTTGAAAGTTGCACGTACTATTGCCGATCTTGAAAAATGTGAAGATATTCAAGACGCTCATTTAGCAGAAGCTATAACTTACAGAAACTTAGACAGAGAAAGTTGGGGTATGTAAAAGAAATATTTTGTTATGAAAAAGATAGTAATAGCTATTGTTTTATTATTTGTCTATAATTCTTTGATTTTCTCGTCTAATCAAGTGCAAACTAATTTGGATTCAGCGAGTTATCTTATTAAGGCGACAACTGCTCTTATAAATCTTGATATTACTGAAAACCAGTCTGTAAGAGTTTTTAAAGACACTTTATTATTTGAAGAGGATTTCAATGATTTTTCACGACAAGGTCAAATAGGATTAGCAACTACTATAGGAGGAAATTCAGTATTAACAATTTTACCAAGTTCAATGACCCAATTTCCCAATTGTAAAGCAAAAAAATTAAGATTAAGTCAAGATAATGCTTGCAATATTCAATATATAGATTCGAAATTTAGGACGCCAATACTCTCAATTCCAGAAAATTCTCAAATATAAATTAGTATGAAAAACGGAGGCTCCAATTCTCAACTTATAGTTGGAGATACCATTTTTTATTTAAAGAAAAACATAGATAGTGTTAAGGTGATTTATTTGGCAGCTTGTTCTTTTATTGAATTTAGCAAACAAAATGCTGATGGAAGTTCATTGTTGATAGATGATGTTAAAATTTTTTCTCCACGAGAAACGATAAGTTATAACTTAAATAATAATATTCTTAGTTTGCAGGACCTTATGCCCGAAACAAAATATTACATTGAAATTGTAAATCAAGATTCATCTATTGCGAATACTTATTACTTTATTACTGAAAAACAGATTGATAATTTTTTCCCTCAAGTATTAAATACAGATAGCGTACTTCTATCTTGGGTAAACAATGAAAATAATTCAACTTTCTTGCTTTCAGTAGATTCTCTTTCAAATGTAGCTGATGATTTGTTGTTTTCAAAGGTTGCAACTACTTCCTCGATTAATGTTGTTGAAATATTCAATCCTACAGAAAGAGATATATGTTTGAAAGATTATGAGTTTGTTGCATATCAGCATAATTCTATTGTTTCATCTACACCTTTGAGGTATTTATTTTTTGAAAAAGATAGTGTAAAAAGTAATTCATGTATTTTAATTTCCTTGAATTCAAATATTTCTCCTTATGATTCTAATTTGATTGTTTATCCTATTCAAGCAAATTCTGCTTTTTCCGGTGGAAATGATTCTTATTTGCTTTTGAAAAAAGATTCTGATAATATATACGATACAATAGATTTGTTTGGACGAATAAAAAATTCTACTTCTGAGGCAGAACCACCTTCTTTTGCAAATTCTATTTTAATTAGACAAAATCATATTAAAAAAGGTGTAAAACATAACCCTATTAACGTGGATAGTGTTTATTCTCAGTGGGATATTAATGAGTTTAATCTTGAAAATCTTAATTCAATACTTGGTAATCATACAATAAACCCATCAATAGATATACATAATATCAATAATTTGTCTTTGTGTATCGAGCAAGATTCTATATATCTAAATAATGTTGATTTTGACGGAGTGTATAGTTGCCAAATAAAGAATAATGAAGATATTATTGCTACAACAACTTTTAGAATGGGCAAGAAAATAAATGCTGTATGTTCAGGAGATTGGAATGATTCAACGATTTGGGAGGATAGAGTATTGCCAAGTACTTTGGATAAAGCTATTTTACCTCGTGGGATTAAGGTAAATATCCCTCAAAATACAATCGCTCAATGTGCAGAATTGGTTATAAATTCAGATTATTCTACTTGTGATACTGTTAATAAAGCAGAAATTAAAAATTATGGTAGTTTATTAGTAAGAAAAAGTGTTGTAAAATCGTATTTTTCAAGATTTTCTAATCAAGAAAATGATTTGATGTTTGTGGGTTTGCCAATAAATATTTCAAATAAAGATTGCGAAGATATATTTAATGGTTTTAACATTGAAGAAGGAGAAAACTTGTATTATTGTAAAGAGAATTATTATCCAATGAGCTCTACGTGGATTGCTTACAATGAAAATCTTGAAGATTCTAACTTTTTTAAGCAAAATCTTGGTTATTTACTTTCCTATTCTCAAAATAAAGAATTGGAATGGGAAGGAGATTTGTTTTTTGCAGAGGAATTGGAATTGTTAAATAATGCATCTTATAGTGAACAAGGAGGAAATGGTTATCATCTTTGTGCGAATCCTTATCCGTTTTCGGTGAATTATAATAATTTTTCTAAGAATAATATTGCTGGAATGTGGCTCTTAAAACCCGAAACAGGACAATATATACCTTATAATCCTAATGAACCTTTTTTATTTGTAATTCCTCCTTTTGTTGGTTTTATGACAAAGGTAACATCCAATGAAAATTTATTAAAAATTCATAAGCAAGAATTGCAAAACCAAGAAAATTTGATTACAAATATAGATAAACTTCATCTAAATTTTGTGTATGAGGGAGGAGAAGATGATTTTAAAGTTTATTTTAGAGAAAATGTTTCTGAAAGCATAGATGATTATGATGTTTATAAACTTTTTAGTTTTTCAAAAGCTCCTGACATATATTCTAATTATGAACAAAAAGATTTGTCAATTGTTTCTCTTCCATTATGGAATGATTCTGTTATCATACCTTTTACATGTGGTTTTAAAACTATATCTAATTATGAGCTAAATATGAGAAGTTTCCCTCAAAATGTTTTAAGAGCAGAGCTGTATGATAATAGTAATGAATTTTTGACAGATTTTGTTCAAGATAGCTCTTATATTTTTCAGCCATTGTCAAATAATGAGGAAAAACATTTTGTATTGAAATTGTATTCTTTTGATTTAGATTTAGCACAAGTAGATGATGTGTGTGATTTTAAAATCATACAAAATGGAGATATTATAAAAGTAATATCAAATGATAAAATAGAAATTGTTTGTTTATATG
>X208_Red_Sheep__coassemble_53_pt1 | contig 10301 bp, 8 predicted proteins | sample X208_Red_Sheep__metabat2_high_PE_002 | metagenome-assembled genome bin X208_Red_Sheep | reverse complement strand
CCTTGAATATTATGAGCTAATCCTTTATCAACTAAACCATGAATAACATGTGGTTTAAATAATTCAATAGCCATTTCTTTAGGAATACCACATTGATACATTTTTAGGTTTGGTCCAACAACAACAACTGAACGTCCAGAATAGTCTACACGTTTTCCTAATAAGTTTTGACGGAAACGTCCTTGCTTTCCTTTTAAAAAATCAGATAGTGATTTCAAAGCTCTATTTGAATCTGATTTTACAGAACTTACTTTTCTTGAATTATCAAATAAAGAGTCTACAGCTTCTTGTAACATACGTTTTTCATTACGCATAATCACATCAGGAGCCTTGATTTCTATTAATCTCTTTAGTCGATTATTTCTTATAATGATTCTTCTATATAAGTCATTTAAGTCTGATGTTGCGAAACGTCCTCCATCCAATGGAACAAGTGGTCTTAAATCAGGTGGAATCACAGGAACAACTTGAACAATCATCCATTCTGGTCTATTTTCTATTCTTTTTTGTGATTCTCTAAACGCTTCTACAACATTTAATCTTTTTAGGGCTTCGTGTTTTCTTTGTTGTGAGGTTTCTTTGTTTGCTTTGTGTCTTAATTCGTAAGATAATTTATCTAAATCTAACTCTTTAAGTAAGATATACAAAGCTTCTGCTCCCATCTTAGCAACAAACTTGTTTGGATCATCATCTGGTAAGTGTCTATTTTCCATAGGCAACTTCTCAACAATGTCAAAATATTCTTCTTCTGTTAAGAAATCTAATTTTTGTATTTCAAATTGTTGAGCAATACCTGGATTTATAACTATATATTTTTCGTAGTATATAATTTGATCCAATTTCTTACTTGGAATTCCTAATAAAGATCCTATTTTATTAGGTAAAGAACGGAAAAACCAAATGTGAGCAACTGGGACAACCAATTTTATGTGCCCCATTCTTTCTCTTCTCACTTTCTTTTCTGTTACTTCTACACTACATCTATCACAAACGATTCCCTTGTAACGTATTCTTTTGTATTTTCCGCAATGACATTCCCAGTCCTTTACAGGTCCAAATATTTTTTCACAGAATAAACCATCTCTTTCTGGTTTATATGTTCTATAATTTATTGTTTCTGGTTTTAAAACCTCACCTCTCGATCTTTCTTCTATTGATTGAGGAGAAGCAAGACTTATTGTCATTGAATTGAATGCGCTATTTATTTGATTTTCTTTTTTGATTGCCATATTCTTTAATGTTAAAATGTTGGATAATCGCGAGGTTAATCAAAAGATACCTCTAAATTCAAACCTCTTAATTCATGTATTAAAACATTAAATGATTCAGGAATACCAGGAATAGGCATATTGTCTCCTTTTACTATAGCTTCATAAGCTTTCGCTCTTCCCACTACATCATCTGATTTTACAGTTAATATTTCTTGTAAAACGTGAGAAGCTCCAAAGGCTTCTAATGCCCAAACTTCCATTTCTCCAAATCTTTGTCCTCCGAATTGAGCTTTACCTCCAAGAGGTTGCTGTGTAATTAATGAATAAGGTCCAATACTTCTTGCGTGCATCTTATCATCAATCATATGGTGAAGTTTCAACATATAAACATATCCAACTGTTGCTGGTTGGTCAAATACTTCTCCTGTTTCTCCATCCCTCAAATAACATTTACCATTGTGAGGTAGACCTGCTTTGTCCATAAATTCATTTACTTCTTCCAATGTAGCACCATCAAAAATAGGTGTTTGGAATCGCAAATTCAATTCATGTCCTGCCCAACCTAAAACAGTTTCAAATATTTGTCCTAAGTTCATACGAGATGGTACACCCAACGGATTTAATACTATGTCTACTGGTTTTCCATTGTCTAAGAATGGCATATCTTCTTCTCTTACAATCTTAGCAACAATACCTTTGTTACCATGACGACCTGCCATCTTATCTCCAACTTTTAATTTTCTTTTCTTAGCAATATAAATTTTAGCCATTTGTACAATTCCAGATGGTAAATCATCCCCAATTGTACTAGCATAAATTTGACGAGCTAATGCTCCTTGTATTTCTCTGCACTTTATATTATAATTATTCAGCATCTCTTTAACTAATTCATTAGTTTCTGGATCTGTAGTCCAATCGCTAGATGCTAAATTATTATAATCTATAGAAAGTAATAATTTTTGATTAAACTTAGTCTTTTTAGGAATATATTCCTCTCCATAAGTAGAATATACTCCTTCAGATACTTTACCAGTAAGCAATACGAATAATTTATCGATAAACTTAGTTTTAAGTTCTTTTTCTTCTAATTCGTATTTTTCTTTAAGCTCTCGTACTATTTCATTATCTCTTTGACGAGATTTTTTATCTTTAATAAAACGAGTAAATAACTTCTTATCAATAACAACTCCACTTATTGAAGGTGGTACTTTTAAAGAAGCATCTTTAACATCTCCTGCTTTATCCCCAAAGATTGCTCTCAATAATTTTTCTTCAGGAGTTGGATCAGATTCTCCCTTAGGAGTTATTTTACCTACCAAGATATCTCCTTCCTTAACCTCAGCTCCTATTCTAATCATACCATTTTCGTCAAGATCCTTAGTCGCCTCAGTACTAACATTTGGAATATCTCTTGTTAATTCTTCTAATCCTCGTTTTGTTTCTCTTACTTCTGTGATAAATTCTTCAACGTGAACAGAAGTAAATATATCTTCTTTTACAACCTTTTCTGATATTACAATAGCGTCCTCATAATTATACCCTTTCCAAGGCATAAACGCAACTTGTAAGTTTCTTCCAAGTGCCAAAACACCATCCTTTGTAGCATATCCCTCACAAAGTACTTGTCCTTTTACAACCTTATCTCCTTTGTTTACAATAGGTCTAAGATTAATTGATGTACTTTGATTTGTACGTTGAAATTTAGTAAGCTTATATCTCTTTGTATCATCTTCAAAACTTACTATTCTTTCATTTTCATCTCTATCATAACGGATTACAATTTCTCTTGCATCAACAAACTCTACAATTCCATCACCCTCAGCATGCAAAAGAACTCTTGAATCACACGCAACAGAAGGTTCTATACCAGTTCCAACAATTGGAATTTCTGGATTCAACAAAGGCACTGCTTGACGCATCATGTTTGAACCCATCAACGCTCTGTTCGCATCATTGTGTTCCAAGAAAGGAATTAAAGAAGCTGCTATTGAAGCAATTTGATTAGAAGCAACGTCCATCAAATCAACTCTATCAGGAGAAACAATAGGGAAATCCGCCATTTGACGAGTTTTTATTCTATCCCCAACAAATTTATTATTTTTATCGATATCAGTTGCTGCTTGTGCTACAATTTTATCTTCTTCTTCCTCTGCTGTTAAATAAACAGCCCCTTCCTCTACAAGCACCTTACCATTTTCTACCTTGTAATAAGGTGTTTCTATAAATCCTAAGTTGTTTATTTTTGCAAAAACACTCAATGAAGAAATCAAACCAATATTGGGTCCTTCTGGTGTTTCAATTGTACACAAACGTCCATAGTGAGTATAATGAACGTCACGAACTTCAAAACCTGCTCTTTCTCTTGACAAACCACCAGGTCCTAAGGCTGAAATTCTTCTTTTATGTGTTATTTCAGACAAAGGATTAGTTTGATCCATAAATTGAGACAATTGATTTGTTCCAAAGAATGAATTAATAACAGAAGATAATGTTTTAGCATTTATAAGATCTGTAGGAGTAAAGACTTCATTATCTCTCACATTCATACGTTCACGTATTGTACGAGCCATTCTCGATAATCCAACTCCAAATTGAGCAGATAATTGTTCTCCAACAGTTCTTACTCTACGATTACTTAAGTGGTCAATATCATCAACTTCTGTCTTAGAGTTAATAAGTTCTATCAAATATTTTATAATAGATATAATATCTTCTTTTGTAAGAACACGTACATCGTCACTAACATTCAAATTAAGTTTTGTATTTATTCTATAACGACCTACATCTCCTAAATCATATCTCTTATCAGAGAAGAACAATTTTTCAATTATTCCACGTGCAGTTTCTTCATCAGGTGGTTCTGCACTTCTTAATTGTCTATAGATATATTCAACAGCCTCCTTGGCATTATTGGCTGTATCTTTTTGTAAAGTATTAAAAATTATTGAATAATCAGTAGAAGTTACATCATCATTGTGTAATAATATAGTCTTAACACCAGAATCTAATATAAGATCTATATGTTCTGGTTCAATAATAACTTCTCTTTCTATAATTGTTTCAGTTCTTTCAATAGATATAACTGATCCTGTATCTTCATCGACAAAATCTTCAATCCAAGATCTAACAATACGAGCAGCTAATTTTTTTCCTACAACCTTTTTTAAATTAGCTTTAGTCACCTTAACCTCTTGTGCTAAATCAAAGATTTCTAAAATATCTTTATCTGTTTCATATCCGACAGCTCTCAACAATGTTGTTATAGGCAATTTTTTCTTCCTATCTATGTATGCATACATAACATTGTTTATATCAGTTGTAAACTCCATCCAAGATCCTTTAAAAGGAACTATTTTTGCTGAATATAACTGCATTCCATTTGAATGGGTACTTGTTCCGAAAAATACACCAGGTGAACGGTGTAATTGAGAAACAACAACTCTTTCAGCTCCATTTATAACAAAAGTTCCCTTAGGTGTCATGTAAGGAATCATACCTAAGTAAACATCTTGAATTACTGTATCAAAATCCTCATGCTCAGGATCTGTGCAATACAACTTCAACTTTGCTTTTAATGGGACACTAAAAGTCAAGCCCCTCTCTATACACTCTTCAGTAGTGTAACGAGGAGGATCAATAAAATAATCAAGAAATTCTAAAACAAAATTATTTCTTGCATCTGTTATAGGGAAGTTTTCAGAAAACACTTTATATAAACCTTCGTTTATTCTATTTTCTGAATTTGTTTCCAATTGAAAGAAATCCTTAAAAGATTTCAATTGAATATCTAAAAAATCTGGATATTCAAAATGTTTTACTGAAGCAAAACTAACTAATTTTGGGGTTTTACGTGCCAAGGCTTTAAAAATTAAAGGTTAAAAAATAAGTTAGATAAAACACAATTAAGGAAGAGGTATTCTTAAGCAGAATACCCTATTCCCTTAATATCTATTGTGGTGAAATGTCTTACTTAATTTCAACCTTTGCACCAGCTTCTTCTAACGCTTTTTTCAAAGATTCAGCTTCATCTTTAGAAACTCCTTCTTTCAATGTTTTAGGAGCAGCATCTACTAATTCTTTAGCTTCTTTTAATCCTAAAGAACAAAGATCTTTAACTAATTTAACAACATTTAATTTTGAAGCACCAGCTTCTGCTAAAACTACATCAAATGCAGTTTTTTCTTCTTCAACTGCTGCTCCTGCTGCTGCTGGACCTGCTGCTACTGCTACTGCAGCTGCTGCTGGTTCAATACCATATTCTTCTTTTAATATATCAGCTAACTCTTTTACTTCTTTTACAGACAAATTAACTAATTGTTCTGCGAATGCTTTTAAATCTGCCATTTTATTTTTGATTTATGTGTTTTACAATTTTTTTACTTAAATTTCTTATTCGGCTCTTTCCGATAATGTTTTTACTACACCTGATAACGTATTTGCACCATACTGCAATGCTCCAATAACATTTTTAGCAGGAGCTTGAAGAGCTGCAACGATGTCAGCAACAAGTTCATTTTTAGACTTAATTGCAATCAACTCTTCTAATGCTGCATCACCTACATAGAAACATTCTTCAACGTATGCTGATTTTAAAATAGGTTTTTCTCCATTTGCTCTGAATGTTTTTATAAGTTTTGCAGGTGCATTATTAACGTTAGAAAGCATAACAGAAGTAGAACCTTTGAAAGTTGGAAATAATTCTGAATAATCAATATCCATCTTTTCCAAAGCCTTGATCAACAAGGTATTCTTCACAACTAATAATTTAACATCATTACGGAAGCACATTCTTCTCAACTTTGCAGTTTCAACAGAATTTAATCCATCTATACTAACAAAGTAAAGATAAGGATATTTAGAAATTTCCGCTCCGATGTTTTCTATTAGCTGACTTTTTTCTTCCTTTCTCATATATTTAAACTTTTTCTGAGATTATTTGTTTATTGACTTTGGATCAACTTTTACACCTGGGCTCATAGTTGAAGAAACAGTTACGCTTTTTACGTATGTACCCTTTGCTGCCGCTGGTTTCAATTTTATGATAGCTTGTAATACTTCCATAGCATTTTCGTAAATCTTCTTAGATTCAAAAGACATACGAGCAACACTTGCATGTACTATACCATACTTATCAACTTTGAAATCAATTTTACCGGCTTTAACTTCTTGAACGGCTTTACCTATTTCCATTGTTACTGTACCTGTTTTAGGGTTTGGCATAAGACCTCTTGGTCCTAAAATTTTTCCCAAAGCACCTACCTTAGGCATAACACTTGGCATAGTGATAATAACATCGACATCCGTCCAACCGCCTTTAATTTTGTCGATGTATTCATCTAATCCAAAATAATCAGCTCCGGCAGCCTTAGCTTCTTCTTCTTTATCTGGAGTACATAACACAAGCACTCTTTTGGTTTTACCTGTTCCGTGAGGCAAAGTAACAATACCTCTTACCATTTGATTAGCTTTACGAGGGTCAACACCCAAACGTACATCTAAATCAAAAGAAGCATCAAACTTTGTAAAAGTGATATTCTTTACCACATCAACAGCTTCTTCCAAAGAATACTCTTTTAGCGTATCAAACTTTGCTAAAGCCTCTCTTTGTTTTTTCGATTGTTTTGCCATTAATTTACGTTTTTACTTTTTCAATACTTATGTCAAAGAATTATTCTTCAACAACAATACCCATACTTCTTGCTGTTCCTTTTACAATACTGATAGCAGCCTCAACAGTAAAACAATTTAAGTCAACCATCTTAGCCTCAGCAATTGCTTTAATTTGTTCCATTTTAAGAGTTGCTACTTTATTTCTATTTGGTTCACCAGAACCGCTTTTCAAATTAGCAGCCTCTTTCAATTGAACAGCAACAGGTGGGGTTTTAATTACAAAATCAAAGGATTTATCAGCATAAACAGTGATAATAGCTGGAATCAATTTACCTGCTTGATCTTGAGTTCTAGCATTAAACTGTTTACAAAATTCCATGATATTAACACCCTTAGCACCTAACGCAGGTCCTACTGGTGGTGATGGATTTGCTTTTCCTCCTGGAATTTGTAATTTAATTAATCCTGCAACTTCTTTAGCCATTTTACTAACGTGCGTTTTAATTTAAATGATTAAATACTTACTTGAAATTACTTAATAACTTGAACAAATGACAATTCAACAGGAGTTCTTCTGCCAAAAATCTTAACGATGACCATCAATTTCTTCTTCTCCAAGTTTATTTCATCAATAACGCCAGAGAAACTATTGAACGGTCCATCAATAATCTTAACAGTTTCACCCAAAATAAAAGGCTCCATTAATTCTTCTTCGCTATCGATCATCTCATCAACTTGTCCCAAAATACGTTTAACTTCATCTTCCTGTAAAGGAACTGGAGTGCCATCTTTTTGAGTTAAAAAACCGATAACATTAGGAACATTTCTGATCGCATGTATAACTTCGCCTTCCAAAGTAGCTTCAATCAATACATAACCAGGAAAAAGAGTTCTATCTTTACTTACTCTTTTACCATTACGTACAGAAAAAACTTTCTCAGTAGGAATCAAAACCCTAGAAACATATTTTTCAAATCCGCTATGAGCAACTTCATTTTCAATATATTCCTTAGCTTTTTTTTCCTTTCCAGCAATAGCTTTAACTACGTACCACTTTTGGGGTTTTAGTTCCTCAGTCATAATCAAGAATTATTGTGTAATTATCAAATAACAAAATATAAACCTAAACACTGTATCTCATGGTAAAAAAACCTTTGGGAAGCTAGATACAGTCGTTAAGATTATCCTATCAGTTCATAAAGGAAGCCCAACAAACCTTTCCACTCTAATGTTGGATGCACACCCATTAATATATCCATTGCGAAAATAATAAGTGCGATTATCAATGATGCGACAAAGACAACCACAGTACTATTCGTCAATTCAGACATAGTTGGCCATGATACTTTGTGCATAAGTTCATCATAGCTATTCTTTATATAATTAACAATCTTAGACATCTATACTTTGTTTTTATTTTTTTGCAGGGGCAGAGAGATTCGAACTCCCATCAATGGTTTTGGAGACCACTATTCTGCCCTTAAACTATGCCCCTGAATAAAAGGGAAAGAGTAAAATCTCTCCCTTTTATTTTTATTAATCTAATAATTTTGTTACTTGACCAGCACCTACTGTTCTACCTCCTTCACGGATAGCAAAACGTAAGTTTTCGTTCAATGCGATTTCAGAGATCAAATCAACAGTGATTGTTAAGTTATCTCCTGGCATAACCATATCACGACCTTCTGGTAATGAGATTTCTCCTGTTACGTCAGTTGTTCTGAAATAGAATTGAGGACGATATTTGTTGTGGAATGCAGTGTGACGTCCACCTTCTTCTTTCTTCAAGATATAAACCTCAGCTTGGAATTTCTTATGTGGTTGAACTGAACCTGGTTTAGCAATAACCATACCACGACGGATTTCGTTTTTGTCTATACCACGAAGTAATAAACCTACGTTATCTCCAGCTTCACCTTCATCTAACAATTTACGGAACATTTCAACTCCTGTAACTGTAGATTTCAATTTTTCAGCTCCCATACCTATGATATCAACTGCATCACCTACGTGAATAACACCAGTTTCTATACGACCTGTTGCAACAGTACCACGACCTGTGATAGAGAACACGTCTTCTATAGGCATCAAGAAATCTTTATCTTTATCTCTCATTGGAAGTGGAATCCATTCGTCAACTGCGTTCATCAATTCCATGATTTTTTCTACCCATGTTGGTTCGTTATTCAATCCACCAAGAGCAGATCCTCTAATAACAGGTGTATTATCTCCATCAAATTCATAGAATGATAATAAATCACGGATTTCCATTTCAACAAGGTCTAACAATTCTGGGTCATCAACCAAGTCAACTTTGTTCATAAAAACAACCAAACGAGGAACACCTACTTGACGAGCTAACAATATGTGTTCACGTGTTTGAGGCATAGGACCATCAGTTGCTGCTACAACGATGATTGCACCGTCCATTTGAGCCGCACCTGTAACCATGTTCTTTACATAGTCAGCGTGACCAGGACAGTCAACGTGAGCATAGTGACGATTTTCAGTTTGATACTCTACGTGTGCTGTATTAATAGTAATACCTCTTTCTTTTTCTTCAGGAGCAGAGTCAATTGTATCAAATGATTTTACTTCTGAAAGACCTTTTGTAGCTAAAACTGAAGTGATAGCTGCAGTCAAAGTTGTTTTACCGTGGTCAACGTGACCAATTGTACCAATGTTAACGTGTGGTTTTGAACGTTCAAATTTTTCTTTTGCCATAATATTGACTTATTAATCGTTAAAAATTTCTATTTATTATTTTCTTAAATTTCTAAAATTCAAAAGAGCCATTGATGAGACTTGAACTCACGACCCCTTCCTTACCAAGGAAGTGCTCTACCACTGAGCTACAACGGCACAAACTCTTCCCTACAACAATAAGAACGAATCAAAAAAGCATGACTCGCTCTTATATTTTTTTGTTGGAGCGGAAGACGGGGCTCGAACCCGCCACCTATAGCTTGGAAGGCTATCGCTCTACCAAATGAGCTACTTCCGCATTTTAATATAAAGAACAATCCTCATTCTTTTTGTGGGAGAGGGTGGACTCGAACCACCGAACTCCGAAGAGGACAGATTTACAGTCTGTTGCAATTGCCACTATGCGACTCTCCCCCACTTAGAAAGTGAGCCGATGGAGGGATTCGAACCCCCGACCCGCTGATTACAAATCAGCTGCTCTGGCCAGCTGAGCTACATCGGCATATCTAATTTCTATTTTTCAAATATCACATCGCTTAAAGGCAGTGAAACAACTTTGCAAAGTTACAACATTTTTTCGTTCCTACAAAATTTTTCATCATTTTCTTTTCAAGGAACGTCCTTGCCCTTATTTGCGTTTGCAAAGGTAAAACAAAACATCTTTCGCACCAAACTTTCTTAAACTTTTTTTACATAAAAAATTACAATTATCTCATCTACAATAAGTAAAAATTTATAATATTTTTATTATTTTTATTACAAAATCACTAAAAT
>X208_Red_Sheep__coassemble_51_pt1 | contig 10441 bp, 11 predicted proteins | sample X208_Red_Sheep__metabat2_high_PE_002 | metagenome-assembled genome bin X208_Red_Sheep | reverse complement strand
CCCTTATCCTAATTTTATTTCTCCTGATGATGCTTTCGTAACACTTGATGCCAAAGCAAGCCTTCCTTTAAAAGCAAAATTAAAAGACCTTCATTATGAAACCACTTTTGATGCTTTCAATTTTATTGAAGAAATGAATTATTTAAAATCCACAACCCTTTTATTTTATCTTGAAAGCACTTTCCCTGCTGAGCTTTCTGTTAATTTATTCCTTATGGATAGTAATTCCGTTATCTTTGACACCTTACTTATTGAACCATTTACTATTCCAGGAGCAAATATTGATAGCGAAGGACACGTTTTAGCTCCAACAGGACACAACATTGAATTAACACTTGATAATTCTAAATATGAAAGTTTAAAGATTGCTAAAAAAATAAAACTCACTGCTTTACTTAATACTTCAAAAGACAGTCAAGGAGAGCAAAGATATGTTAGATTTTCAAATGATGCAACAATCAAAATCAAAGCAAGCGTAAAAGCAATTGGTAATATAACATTTTAATTATTATGAAAAAGATATATAAAATCATAGTTTCAGTATTATTTATATGTTTGTTTTTAGCTTCAAACAATAAATCCATAGCACAAAAAGACATTTTATACTTCCTAAGAGAAGCACCGCAAGTAATGCAATACAATCCTGCTATAACACCTAATACAAATTTTTATTTATCTCTAATGTTAGGTACAACAGATTTAGGAGTGCATACTTCAGGCTTTTCTTATCATGATTTAATTCACAAACACCCTATTTATTCTGACTCATTACAATTAGATTTAGAAAATTTCCGCAACACATTGAGCGATAATAATTTCATCAATTTTAACTATGATATGGATTTATTAGGTTTCGGTTTTAAAATTGGTAAGAATTATTTTACATACGATTTATCCCTAACAATAGATTCAAGAATAAACTTTTCAAAAGGAATATTCGATTTAGTTTTAGACGGAAGTAATGCAACAAATGGAAATATAAAAATTTTAGATGGACATATTTTAGAATTAAACTCTTATATTACAAATGCTTTTGGTTATACACGTGAAATAAATGACAAACTTAGCATTGGAGGTAAAATAAAACTTTTGTCAGGTATTGCAAATATTCACACAAATAATGCAAATCTTGAATTAAACTTTAAAGAAAATGAAAAAATATCTGCTCACGGAGAATTAGATATTTTAACTTCAAATATTGTTGGAGATTTAAGCATAACATCTCTTTTTCAAGAAAACGCAAGTGCGGAATTTATTATGCCAGAAAACTTAAAGACTATTGTTACTCATTCAACCGATAACATAGGTCTTTCATTTGACCTTGGAGCAAGTTATCGCCTTTTGGAAAATCTTGAATTAAGTGCAAGCGTTGTTGATGTTTTCAATTTTATTTCTTGGAATACTCACACAACTCAGATAATTAACAACAAACCTTTTGAAGAAATTGTTTTTGAGGGAATAACTTCTGGAATTGATAGCATAGAAACAAATTTTGAAACGCAAATTAACGCTCTTGCAGATAGCATTACCTCTGCTCTTGATATAAGAACTCAAAATATTTCTTCTTATACAACTCATCTTCCTACGAAATTATACTTTGGTGCTACATTTAATTTTGGCAAAATAAATTATGTACATGCTTTATTCCATACAAAGATTGGTGCGGGTCGAATTTACGACACTCATATCTCACTTTTCTATTCTCTACACACAAAAACTCTTTCTTTAAGTTGTGGAAATATGTTCAGAAGTACCAATTTATTTAATCCAAGTGCTTTAATAAGTTTAAAATTAGGTACAGGACAAATCTATGTTGGTGGAAATATTCATACAAATAAAGACTTCAATATCGCAGACTACAATGGATTTGATGTATTTATGGGAATAAATCTCACAATAGGAAAATCAAAATATTGGGAACAACACAAATGGAATAAACCTGTTAAAAAAGTTCAACCAATTTTAGAAAAACCTATTGAAAACATTGAGCCCCCTATTCAAACTCCTCAAACAGAAGTTGAAAATCAATCCTCTAATCCGCAAGAAGTACGATAACTTTTTGCCAAAGAATTAAGTTTTTCATTTTCCAAGCGAAATACTGTCCATTCATCTAAGGGTTTAGCTCCCATTGCTTTGTAAAAATCAATTGAGGGTTGATTCCAATCTAATACTATCCACTCAAAACGTGGGCAATCTTGCTCTACGGCTTGATTTGCTAAATAAGAAAGCAACATTTTGCCATATCCTTTTCCTCTGTATTGAGGTCGAACGAATAAATCTTCTAAATAAAGCCCTGCCTTACCTCTCCAAGTTGAGAAATTTAAAAAACACAAAGCAAAACCAACGCTTTCTCCATTTTCTTCCAACAATACTACCTTTGCTTGCTCTTTATCGAATATAGATTTCTCTAATATTTCAACATCAGCCTTTACTGCATTAGGTTCTTTTTCATATTCTGCAAGTTCTTTTATAAATTGTAGAATTATAGGACAATCTTTCCTTTGAGCCTCTCTTATCTTTACCATAACAAATCTGCTCTTTATCATTATTAAAACGCAAAAGTACAAAATAAATCAAAGAAAAAACAAATAATTGATTGTCAATACGAAAAATTAAAGTATCTTTGCAAGCAATATATTTAAGAAAAAACATTGTAAAATATTTAAAAATCAAACAAACATGGCACAAGTACATAACTTTAACGCAGGTCCTTGCGTTTTACCAAGAAAAGCAGTTGAATCTGCTATTGAAGCAATTAGAAATTTCGACAACACAGGAGTTGGAATCTTAGAAATTTCTCACCGTACACCATGTTGGGAAAGAATAATGGCTGAAACAGAACAATTATGGAGAGATTTATTAAACATTCCTGATAACTACGAAGTTTTATTCTTAGGTGGTGGAGCTTCAACTCAATTCTTCCACGTTGCAGCTAACCTTTTAAACAAAAAAGCTGCTTACCTTCAAACAGGTGTTTGGGCTAAAAAAGCCATAAAAGAAGCTAAATTCTACGGAGAAGTAGAAGTTGTTGCATCTTCAGAAGATAAAACTTACTCTTATATACCAAAAGGATACACAATCCCAACAGATGTTGATTATTTCCACATCACTACAAACAATACTATTTATGGTACAGAAATAAAATATGATATGGATTGTCCTGTTCCATTGGTAGCTGATATGTCTTCTGACATCATGTCAAGACCTGTTGATGTTACAAAATACGCTCTTATCTATGGTGGAGCACAAAAGAACGTTGGTCCTGCAGGTGTAACATTTGTTATCGTAAGAAAAGACATCTTAGGAAAAGTTGAAAGAAAACTTCAAACAATGGTTGACTATCGTACACACATTGGAGAAGAAAAGAAAAACAAATCAATGTTCAACACACCTCCTGTATTCCCTATCTTCGTAATGCACGAAACTTTGAAATGGGTTAAAGAAGAAATGGGCGGATTAGAAGGAATGCACAAAGTAAACCTTGAAAAAGCTGAATTATTATACAACGAAATCGACAGAAACAAAATGTTCGTTGGAACTGCTGCAAAAGAAGACCGTTCTATAATGAACGTTTGCTTCGTTATGGCACCAGGTTACGAAGACAAACAAGACGCTTTCATGGCATTTGCAAAAGAAAGAGGAATGGTTGGTATAAAAGGACACCGTTCAGTTGGTGGTTTCCGTGCCTCTATCTACAACGCTTGTCCTGTTGAATCAGTAAAAGCATTGGTTGCTTGCATGCAAGAATTTGAAAAATTAAACGCTTAATCTAAAAAAATAAAGCAATGACAAAAGTATTAGTAGCAACAGACAAACCTTTCGCAAAGGCAGCTGTTGACGGAATAAGAAAAATAACAGAAGACGCTGGTTTTGAATTAGCTCTTTTAGAAAAATACACAGATGTAAATGATTTCTATGCAGCAGTTGCTGATGTAGATGCTTTAATCGTACGTTCTGACAAAGTTACAAAAGAAGTTATTGACCACGCTAAGAACTTAAAAATAGTAGTTCGTGCAGGTGCTGGATTTGACAACTTAGATCTTGAAGCTTGTACTGCAAAAGGAATCGTTGCAATGAACACTCCTGGCCAAAACTCAAACGCTGTAGCTGAATTAGCTTTAGGTATGATGATTTACATGGCAAGAACTACATTCACTCCTGCAACAGGAAGCGAATTAAAAGGAAAAAAAGTTGGTATTCACGCATACGGAAACGTTGGTCGTTTAGTTGCTGAAAAAGCAAAAGCAATGGGAATGGAAGTTTGGGCGTTTGACCCATTTGTTCCTGCTGAAAAAATGCAAGCAGAAGGCGTTAAACCTGCTGCAACAATAGAAGAACTTTATTCTAATTGCGATTACGTTTCTTTACACATTCCTGCAAACGATCAAACAAAGAATTCTATCAACTACGAACTTCTTTCAAAAATGCCAAAAGGTGCTTGCTTAGTAAACACTGCGAGAAAAGAAGTTATAAACGAAGCTGATATGGCTAAATTGTTAGCAGAACGTACAGATTTCAAATACGTTACTGACATAGCAGCAGGAAATAATGATGAATTAGCAGCATTTGCTCCTCGTTATTTCGCAACTCCTAAGAAAATGGGTGCACAAACAGCAGAAGCAAACTTAAATGCAGGTTTAGCAGCAGCTAATCAAATTGTTGATTTCATCAAAAACGGAGTAACAAAATTCCAAGTTAATAAATAGGATTTAAGATATTCCAAAATAAATAAAGGTCGTCTAATTTTAAGAGTTAGACGACCTTTATTTTTTCTTTGTTTTTTTCAAAAAAAGCAAAGAAATATTTTTTTAATTCTTTGCTTTTTTTTCTTTTTTCTTTGATTAAATTGTTTCGTTGTATGCTTTGTTTAAGCGATTCATAGCTTCTATCAATTTATAGAAATAAAAGTATGTTAGAATTGCAGGTAGTCCACCAGAGATTGATGCTTTATTTTCTTCAACTCCACAAAATTGTAAAATAATTATTATTGAATAAACTGCAACCAAAGGAACAACAAAATATGTTACAAATGTAGATGCTCCAAATTTATAATTTACCTCTCTTCTTTTTAATTCTTTGCCTATTCTATCTGAGATTCCAAACAACCAAATAAAGAGAAAAATTATTAAAGCGAAGAGTAAAACATAAGAAATCTTTGTTATAATCATTGATTTTACCCAGAATCCTAATGCAAAAAGCAAACCTGCTCCTATAAGCATAAGCCACAGATAGATATAATTAAAGGTTTTCTTTCCGTCTTGTGCTACAATATTGATTTCTTTTGACATTTTAAAAAGCATAAATGCTTGATAAATATGCATTGTTATAATATCAAGCAAGACATACATAGGAAAACTTCTATCGGTTGGTAATTTTTGTTTTTCTCCCATAGCGTTGTATTTTTAAATTTTTACTTACTTTTGCAAAAATAAGAAAAAAAGGAAAAATATGTCAATTAGAGATAATATTTTAAACTATAACAATAAGATTACGGGCAATGCAAGATTGATTGCTGTGTCAAAGACAAAGCCTGTTGAAGATTTACAAGAGGCATACGAAGCAGGACAACGTTTATTTGGTGAAAACAAGGCATTGGAAATGAGAGATAAACACGAAATTCTACCAAAGGATATACGTTGGCATTTCATTGGTCATTTACAAACAAATAAAGTGAAATACATTGCTCCTTTTGTTGAGCTGATTCACTCGGTTGATAGTCTTAATCTTTTAAAACAAATTAACAAAGAGGCTATTAAAAATAATAGAGTAATAGATTGTTTGTTGCAAATAGATATTGCTCACGAGGAAACTAAGTTTGGTTTAGAAGAAAATGAGGCTGATGAACTTTTGTCAAGCAAGGAATTTGCTGAATTAAAGAATGTAAGAATCTGTGGTTTAATGGGTATTGGTTCTATAACAGATGATAAAAATAAAACAAAGAAAGAATTTTCTAATTTAAAGAAATATTTTGACGAAACAAAGAATAAATTTTTTAATTCAAAGAGTTATTTTTGCGAACTTTCAATGGGAATGTCCCAAGACTTTGAATTAGCTCTTGAAGAAGGTGCAACATTGGTTAGAATAGGCAGTTCAATTTTTGGTGCAAGAGATTATGCTTCAAAGAATTAAGCAAAAATATTATTTTTTGATTTAAAAGAATTGTCGCAGTTTAAAAATAAATTAGTACTTTTGTAAAAAATAAATCATAAAAAAAAGAAAGATTGTTATGGATTTTGGAGAATCAAGAGAGAGAGAAAGAGAAGACGTTTTTTCCAAAGCAGTTAAAGCAGGAAAAAGAACTTATTTTTTTGATGTAAAAGAAACTAAACAAGGCGAAAAGTACCTTACTATCACTGAAAGCAAAAGAAAATTTAACGGAGATGATGGTTCTTTTACTTACGAAAAACACAAAATTTTTCTTTACAAAGAAGACTATGCTAAATTTCAAAATGCATTGAACGGAGTTATCAATTTCATTGAAACAGGTGAAGAACCTATTTTTGAAGATGAAGTTATAGACGAATTTAACGCTGAAATTGACAACATAAAATTTGATTAGCATACTTATATAGTGAACATATAAAGCTGCTTTTTTGCTTAGCAGCTTTTTTTTGCAGAAAAAAACATCATAATATAAATGGGTAAAGTAATTGCTATTGCAAATCAAAAAGGTGGTGTAGGAAAAACAACAACCGCAATCAATTTGAGTGCGGCTCTTGCAGTATTGGAGAAAAAAACTTTGCTGATAGACGCCGACCCACAAGCAAATGCATCTTCCGGTGTAGGAGTTGAGCAAGAAGAGATAAAGGCCTCTATTTATGATTGCTTGATAAATGGCATTGAGGCAAAAGATGCTATTGTTCAAACCTCGACTCCAAATTTGGATTTACTTCCAGCAAGCATTGATTTAGTAGGTGCAGAAGTTGAATTACCAAAAATGGAGGATAGAGAGGAGAAATTAAAAAATATAATTGCTCCTATAAAAGATGAATATGACTATATAATCATTGATTGTTCACCTTCCTTAGGTTTAGTAACAATAAATGCCTTTACGGCTTCAAATAGCGTTATCATTCCTGTACAATGTCAATATTTTGCATTAGAAGGATTAGGCAAATTATTAAATACCATAAAAATTGTACAAAACAGACTCAATACAGAACTTCAAATTGAGGGCATTTTGCTTACTATGCTTGACGCAAGATTGAGATTAAATCGCCAAGTTGCAGAAGATGTGCGTCATCACTTTAAACACATTGTTTTTGACACTCTAATATACAACAATGTTAAATTAGCAGAGGCTCCAAGCCACGGGAAAAGTGTAATAATGTACGATGCAAGTTCAACAGGTGCAGTAAACTATATGAATCTTGCAAACGAAATCATTGAAAAGAATACTCTATAAAAATTAAATAAAGAAAGATTGATATGGCAATAAAGAAAACCCCTGCCTTAGGAAAAGGATTAGAAGCCTTACTTGGAAATATAGACACAAAAGACTCAAAGAACAAAAACATTAGTTCAGTTACAGCCGAATTGTGTTATATCCCTATTGATAAAATAGAACCTAATCCTAATCAACCAAGAAAAGAATTTGACCAAACAGCATTAGAAGAACTTGCCCAATCAATCAAAGAAAGCGGAGTAATAGTTCCGATTACCGTAAAGAAGGAAGAAAACAAATATATATTGATTGCAGGAGAAAGACGTTATCGTGCAAGCAAAATTGCTGGATTAAAAGAAATTCCTGCCTACATAAAAATTGCCACAAAGCAAGAAGTAATGGAGATGGCTTTGGTTGAAAACATTCAAAGAGAAGATTTGAATGCTATTGAAATCGCTCTTTCTCTCAAAGCCTTGATAGAAGAATGCAATATAACGCAAGAAAAAATGAGTGAACGAATTGGGAAAAGTCGTTCTACAATTACAAATCATTTAAGATTGCTAAAACTTCCAGCAGAGGTACAATTAGCACTCCGCAACAATAAAATATCTATGGGACACGCTCGTTCCTTAATAGGATTAGAAGATGAGCAAGCTCAAATCAACCTCGTAAAAGATATAATTGAAAAAGACCTTTCAGTTCGTCAAGTAGAACAAACTGTCAATCGATTGAAAGAGGAAGAAAAACCGCAAACAAAAAATAAAACAACAAAAAAAACGCTTCCTGAATTTCACAAAACGAAAAAAGAAAATCTAATAGAAAAATTAGACACTCAAATAGAAATCACTCGTTCACAAAGAGGAAAAGGTGCAATTACCATTTCATTTAAAAATGACGAAGATTTTCAAAGAATTATCTCCCTTTTAGAATGATAAGTCTTGTAAAATGAAAAAGGTTATTGTATTTTTATTATTCATATCACTTTCTTTTTCGTATTTATCAGCACAAAATACAAACAAACCTCACTCTGCAAAAAAAGCAAGTACACTTTCTGCAATTCTTCCAGGAGCAGGACAAGTTTATAACAAACAAGCGTGGAAAATTCCAATAATCTATGCTGGTGCGGGAGCAGTTACTTATTTTGCAGTTACCAATTATAAAAATGCAATTAAATTTAAAAACGAATATTATAATAGAATTGAAGGCAACACTGCTGATTTACTAAGAGATTACACTAAATACAGCGATGAAAGCATATTATCTTTATACGATGCCTACAATAAAAATTTTCAACTCAGTCTTGTAATCGGAGCAGCCGTTTATTTATTAAACATAATTGACGCAATGGTTTACGGACATCTTTATGAATTTAATATAGATGATAATTTAAGTGCAAGAATAAGTCCTTTCTACCTCCCACCTACAAATTTTACAACACACAATTTTGGAATAAATTTAAGCATACAAATAAAATAAAAGCATAAACAATGAGAACACTTATTACAAATATCAAAAGTTTGGTTCAAGTAGAAGAAAAACCAAAGATTGCAGTATGTGGTCAAGATATGTCTTCAATAAATTGTATCGATAACGCATATCTAATTATAGAAAACGACAAAATAGTAGATTTTGGTCAAATGAGCCAATTGCAAGACACTAATGCAGAAAAAATAATTGATGCAAAAAATCGCTTTATACTACCTTCATTCTGCGATTCTCACACACACTTAGTTTATTCTGGTTCAAGAGAAATAGAATACATTGATAAAATAAAAGGATTAAGCTACGAAGAAATAGCAAAACGTGGAGGCGGAATTCTAAACTCAGCAAAACGTTTGCAAGAAGCAAGCGAAGAAGAATTATATGAAGATGCAATGCAACGTTTAGAAGAAATAACATCCTACGGAACAGGAGCGGTAGAAATAAAATCAGGATATGGATTAACAACAGAAGCAGAACTTAAAATGCTTCGAGTAATTAGAAAATTAAAAGAAAACTCTCCTCTTACAATTAAGGCAAATTTTCTTGGAGCACACGGAGTTCCTTTGGAATATCGTGGAAAGCAAGGAGAATTTGTTGATTTGGTAATAAACGAAATGATACCTCTTGTTGTAAAAGAAAACCTTGCCGATTTTATTGATGTATTCTGCGACACAGGATTTTTCACTGTTGAAGAAACTGATAGAATGCTTTTTGCGGGAGTTAAAAATGGTTTAATTCCTAAAATACATGCAAACGAATTAGATTACTCTGGCGGTATTCAAGTAGGAGTTAAATACAACGCTCTTTCGGTTGATCATCTTGAATGTGTGGGAGAAGAAGAAATAGCTTGCTTAAAAGCCTCTCAAACAATGCCAACAATTCTCCCTGGTGCAGCATTTTTCTTGAATATGCCATATTCTCCTGCAAGAACAATGATTAACGCTGGTCTTCCAATAGCAATGGCTTCGGATTTCAACCCTGGTTCATCTCCAAGTGGAAATATGCAAATGGTATTAACGTTTGCTTGTGTTAATTATAAACTCACACCACAAGAAGCAATAAATGCAACTACAATAAACTCTGCTTACGCAATGGGCATCAGCCAAACACACGGCTCAATTGCAAGAGGCAAACAAGCAAACTTCTATATAACAAAAGATATTCCTACAATAGAATACATACCTTATTATTACGGAACAAATAAGGTAGATAGAGTATTCTTAAATGGTAAAGAACAATAAGTAATCTTTTTATTTTTTCTTTTTTTGAACAGAAAAACCAAAGAAACCTAATTGTTCTCCTATGGAATAATACTTTCCATGAGAATAAGTCATAAGTTTAGCGGATTGAAGGTCAAACAGTCCGCTTTCTTTATTGATATATTTTTCGTCAGCGTGCACTCCAACAACATTTGCTATAAACATATCGTGAGAACCTAATTCTTTAATTTCAACAACCCTGCATTCAATACACAAAGGACTTTCTTCAATCATTGGAGCATTAACATTAGGAGCTTTAATTGCAGTAAGATTTATTTCTTTGAACTTATTGACATTTTTTCCTGACTTAACCCCA
>X208_Red_Sheep__coassemble_49_pt1 | contig 10505 bp, 7 predicted proteins | sample X208_Red_Sheep__metabat2_high_PE_002 | metagenome-assembled genome bin X208_Red_Sheep | reverse complement strand
GATCAATAGAGCATATATTGAGAAATTACAATATTAGATATGTTTTTATGGGTGATACAATTGGTGGACGCCCATTAGATGATTCTTATTATGATGAAGAGGGTTTTTTTGATTATAAAAAAATGGCAAAAAATCCAGATTTCTTAGCAGGTTTATCTCGATTGGTTGATGCACAAAACAAAGGTTGTATAGTTGCTGTTATGTGTACAGAGACAGAACCTTCTCAATGCCATAGAAGCAAATTAATAGGTCGTGAATTATTTTTTAGACACGATATAAATATGCAACATATTATTGCTCCTAACAAGACTATTGCAGAAACGGATATTTTAATTAATCTTACGAATGGCAATTGGCAACCATATGATAATCTTTTTGGTATTCCAGAACCGCCTTTTTTTAAGTCGCGTAAAGCTTATAAAAATGAATTAACAGAAGAATACGAATATTATGATTAAAATTTTCACTATTGGTGTATATAATTCAACTGAAAATAGTTTTTTCAAAAAACTTATAAGTAATAATATTGATTTATTTTGTGACATACGTCAACGTAGAGGAGTTAGAGGGGCACAATATAAATATGTAAACAGTAATTATCTTCAAGATAAGTTAAAAGAGTTAAATATTGAATACGAATATATCAAAGATTTAGCACCGACAAACGAAATCAGACAAAAGCAAAAGGACGTTGATAAACACAATGGAGAAAGTAAAAAACAACGGCTTGTTTTGGGGAACGTATTTACTTTTGAGTATAATAAGCAAATACTAAATAATTTTGACATTGATGCTCTAATCAAAAAGTTTGAAAACAGAAATGTTAATAATATCGTATTATTCTGCGTAGAAGAACACGCTACGGCTTGTCATCGCTCATTAGTTGCTAAGAAAATGGCAGAAAAACTCAATTGTGAAATTATAAATTTATAAGATATGCATATAGTATTGATAGTATCTAGAACACAAATGAGTAATGGTGTTTGTATTGGAGGTATAATTGAAGATACTTGTGAATTAATTCGTTTACACAATGAAAAAGGTGGAAATTTATCGCTTGATGCACCATATGAAATTGGAGATAGATGGGAAATGGATGTAAAAACAGCTTGGAATGTACGACCTAGACCTCATACAGAAGACAAACAGACAATGTCTATTAGAAAAATTGAAAATATCGGTATAAATGGAATTATAAACTTCATTCGTTCACATAATTTTAATGAAAGATTTACAAATGGAGCTTTAGAATACACATTTGAACATTGTCTAAATTTACAAGGAAACAAAAATTTCATAAACAGAAATAATATACCAAGTTTTAGTACACAATTTTGGATTTCTGATTGTGACTTAATATATCGTGAAATATATGGGAAGCACTATTATATATACAAAAATACAAAACTAAAATTTGTAGGATTTCAAACAATAATTCCTTATATACCTAAAGGGACTATTATTCGTTTATCGCTAGCAAATTGGTGGAATGGAGATGGTTCTGGCGAAGATAGATGTTATTTACAACTGTCAGGTTGGTATATGTGATCCCAATATATAGGTTTTACTTTTGATACTAATATCAATTAGTATCAAAAGCAATCTTCCAGATACCTCTAAATTTAATTTTTTCTTTGATTTTTTTTTTGAAAAGTAAAGAAAAAATTTCTACTTTTGCAAAGTTATTTAATAGAGTTATTAAATAGGTTAAATAAATAGGCTATGCAAGAGAATAATATGGAACAACAAATCCTTTTTGTAGCAAGAGATTTGTTTGTACAACACGGTTATGATGGTGTTTCTACAACTCAAGTTGCAAAGGCTGTGGGTTGCAATCAAGCCTTAGTACATTATTATTATCGCACCAAGCAAAATCTTTTTAAGATTATATGTCAGCAAGAAATACAAAAGATGTTAAAAATTCTTGTCGATATTCCGCAAGAGGATATTTCGTTTGAAGATTTTATTGAAAAGATTATTGAGGCTCAAATTGGTTTTTTGAAAAACAATCCCGATGCTCCGTTTTTCATAATTGGCGAGTTAAGACACAATAGCGAGGTTTTGAAAATGATGAAAGAACTTTTTTCTGAATTTGGGAAAGAGGTTCTAAGAAAGATTCGTATGTTTGTTGAAATGAAACAAAAAAAAGGAGAATTAAATGATGTTTCAATAGAGGATTTACTAATAGATATTGTATCCTTAGACGTTATGTCGTTTGTAGGACAAATATTGTTTACACAAATCTTAGAAATGGATTCTCAAACACAAGAAGCTTTTTTGGAAAGAAGAAAGACTCATATAAAGAAACTTATATTATCAAACATAAAATCATAGAAAGATAATGTATAAATTAGGTATAGATATTGGTTCAACAACAGCAAAAGCAGTAGTTGTAAATAATAAAAAAGAAATTGTTTATTCCAATTATTTAAGACATAATGCAGACATTAAAGGAACGCTTTTAAATATTCTTGAAAGCATAAAAAATCAGCTTAACTCTAATGAAGAAATAGAGGTAATTATAACAGGGTCTGCTGGATTTGGAATTTCAGAACGTTTGAAAGTGCCATTTATTCAAGAGGTCATTGCTGTTTCTAATTTTGTAAAGAGTTTTGAATTTCAAATAGGCTCTATAATTGACATAGGGGGCGAAGACTCAAAAATTATCTTCTTTTCAAAAACTTCTTCCTTGCCTGTGATGAGAATGAATGGCAATTGTGCGGGAGGAACGGGTGCTTTTATCGATCAAATGGCTTTAATACTTGGAGTAAGTGTAGATGAACTTGACGCTTTGGCACAAAACTCAAAACATATCTATCCGATTGCATCGCGTTGCGGTGTTTTCTCAAAGACAGACGTGCAAAACCTTGTTGCAAGAGGTGTTTCAAAGCAAGATATTGCAGTGTCGATTTTCAATGCTATTGCTCTGCAAGTTGTTTCCTCGCTTTCAAAAGGAATGCAAATTGTTCCAAAGATTTTATTCTGCGGAGGACCTTTGACTTACATAAAGTCGTTAAGAGAAGCCTTTGCAAGAGTTCTTTCTCTTGATGAAAAAGATTTCATAACCCTTGAAAACTCTAATCTTATTCCTGCAATGGGTTGTGTTTTTACCGATGGAGAAAAAGGACTTTCTACTGATATAAATCAAATGATAGAGAATGTAAAAAATATCTCAACTATCTCAACACAAGAGAGTAATAGATTAGAAGCAATATTTAATAATGAGCAAGAATTAAAAGAGTGGAGAGAAGATAAAGCAAAGGGGGAGAAGGTAAAGTCGTTAAAAGATTTTTCTGGAGATTGTTTTCTTGGATTAGATAGTGGTTCTACTACAACAAAACTTGTATTAACCGACAAAGAAAGCAATATCATTTTTTCTGATTACAGCAGAAACGGTGGTAATGCCTTAAAAGCAGTTGAGCAAGCAATAGAGAGAATGAATAATGCTTGCAAAGAAAATAATGCTACAATAAATATAGTTTCTGCTTGTTCAACAGGCTATGGAGAAGAGTTGATTAAAACTGCTTTTTCTATGGAGTATTCTGTTGTGGAAACGATTGCTCACTACAAAGCTGCGAAATCTTTATGTCCTGATGTAGATTTTATTCTTGATATTGGAGGACAGGACATGAAAGCTTTGTTTATTGAAGATGGAGTGCTGAATAAAATAGAATTAAATGAGGCTTGTTCTTCGGGTTGTGGTTCTTTTATAGAGAATTTTGCTAATTCGCTTTCTTATCCTGTTGCAGAATTTGCACAAATTGCTTGTTTGGCTAAACATCCTTGTGATTTAGGGACACGATGCACTGTCTTTATGAACTCAAAGGTTAAACAATCTCTTAGAGAAGGTGCAAGCGTGGCAGATATTTCAGCAGGGCTTTCCTATTCTGTTGTAAAAAACTGTTTATATAAAGTCTTAAAACTAAACTCTCTTGATATTGGAAAAAATATTGTTGTTCAAGGAGGAACAATGCGTAATGATAGTATTGTGAAAGCCTTGGAAAATATGTTAGGAATAAAGGTTTTTCGTAGTCAAACACCAGAACTTATGGGTGCATACGGCTGTGCAATTTATGCAAAAGAGAATTACGAGAAACAAAACATAGCAACAACTTTTTCTCAAAAGGTTTCAAGTTTTACTTCTAAGGAAATAAATTGTAAGGGTTGCGAAAATCAATGCCTTGTTACTAAATATGTGTTTGAAAACAATAAAGCATATCATTCGGGTAATAAGTGTGAAAAAATATTATCTTCAAAAGCCGAAGAAGAAAAAGGAGATAATATTTATACTTATAAATTGGAAAGAGTTTTTGAAAATCCTCCGCTTGCGAACCCTAAAATGCAATTAGGTGTTCCAAGGGTGTTGAATATGTTTGAGGATTTTCCTTTTTGGAAAGCGTTTTTTTCTGCTCTTGATATAGACCTTGTGCTTAGCGAACTTTCAACTTATAGCAATTATGAAAAGGGATTGAAGCAAGTAATGAGCGAAAATATTTGTTTTCCTGCAAAACTTGTGCATTCTCACATTGATAATCTAATTGCAAAGGGCTTAAAACGTATATTTTTTCCTTATGTTGTTTTTGAAAAGAAAGAAAGTGAAGGAGTAGCTAATTCATATAATTGTCCTATTGTTTCTTCTTATAGCGTTTTGATTAAAAGTCAAATGTCGGTTTATGATAATAGTGAAGTGAAAATTGATAATCCTGTCTTTACTTTCAAGGATAACAAATTGCTTTTGAAGAATTGCGAAACTTATATCAAGACTTTATGTAAGGAATATAAAGAATTAAAATATTCTTCTACACAAGTGAAAAATGCTGTCAATAAAGGCTTGGAGGCTCAAAGTAAATTTGAAAAAGATATGCAAGCAAAGGCGGAAGAATATTTTGAGAAAGCAAAAGCAAACAATATTCCAATAATACTTTTGGCTGCAAGACCTTATCATAGTGATTCTTTGATTCAGCATAAATTGAGTGATATTATTTCTTCCCTTGGTGCGTGCGTGATAAGTGATGATATTGTGAGATTGAATAATGATTTTGATATGCAGGATACTTATATGCTCTCACAATGGACTTATATGAATAGAATTGTTAAGGCTGCAAAATGGGTATGCGAGCAAAATGATGAGGTGAATTATGCACAAATCACTTCTTTTGGTTGTGGTCCTGACGCTTTTCTTTTAGATGAGATAACTAATCTTTTGAAGCGTCATAATAAGTCTTGTACTATAATAAAGGTTGATGATATAAATAATGTGGGCTCAATGCGTTTGAGAATTAGAAGCCTTTTGGAAAGTCTTAAACAAAAGTCTAATAAACAAAAGTTTATTCAACCTTTTGTTGATACAAAAATTTTTGATTTGGAAGATAAGCATAGAACAATTCTTGCACCATTTTTCACCGATTATGCCTCTCCTTTATTGCCGGAGGTCTTTGCTTTGAGTGGTTATAAGTTAGAGGTGCTTCCTTTAAGCGATAAGAAATCTGCTGATTTAGGCTTGCAATATTCTAATAATGAGGTTTGTTATCCTGCAACTCTTATTGTTGGAGATATGATAAAGGCTTTGCGTTCTGGAAAATATGATTTGAATACAACGGCTGTTGGAATTACTCAAACAGGTGGTCAATGTAGAGCCTCAAATTATTATCCCGTTATACGTAAAGCACTTGTTGATGCAGGGTTTGAGCAAGTGCCTGTTATTTCTGCTGCAATGTCGAGCAATGTAAGAAGCAATCAACCGGGCTTTAAACTCGATTTTAAAAATATTGCAGTAATTGCTTTTGATGCAATCTTGTTTGGCGATTGTCTTTCTAAACTTTATCATTCTACCGCGGTGAGAATAGAAAATCCTTCTTTGGCATTGGATTTGAAAAATCAATATTTACAAGAAGCAAAACCTATTGTATTGAAAAAAGACCGTAAAGGATTGATTGCTTTGCTTAAAAATGCGGTGAAAGAGTTTAATAAATTATTGCCAGAGGAATATTTAGAGAGAAAAAAGGTGGGAATAGTGGGAGAAATCTTTTTGAAATTCCACCCTTTTGCTAATCAAAATATTGTTGCGTGGTTGATGAGTCAGAAAATTGAGGTAATTCCTCCGACTTTAACTCCTTTTATGACGCAATTCTTTGTAAATAGAGATAGTAAACTTGAAAATAATGTTGATACTTCTTCTATTCCTAACCCTATAATGAAGTTATTGTATGTTTTAGTAAAGAAAGAAATAGAGAAATTCAACAATATCATTTCTAAGTTTAAGTATTATTCCCCAATAGAAGATATTTATGAATTGGCAGATGAGGTTAAGAATATTATTCCTTTGATTGCTCAGTTTGGAGAAGGCTGGGTTTTGCCAGCAGAGATAGTTTCTTTGGCACGCAATAAAGCAGATGGTGTGATAAGTCTTCAACCTTTTGGCTGTATTGCAAATCATATTATCAGCAAAGGTGTTGAGAATAAGATAAAACAATTATATCCTGATTTAAGTTTGCTTTCTTTGGATTTCGATTCGGGAGTAAGTGAGGTAAATGTTGTTAATCGTTTGATGTTATTAAAGGATTCTATGTCTAAAAAAGCGTAAAAAACAATATTTCTAAGAGAAAATTTGTATTTTTGCAAGTTAGAATAGAAATTATTAAAATTAGTAAGTATGAAAAAACACATTTTGTTATTCGCACTTTTAGTTAGTGCTTTTACATTAAGTCTTCAAGCTCAACAAGGTAAATGGGCTGGAACAATTAAGTATCAATTAACTTGGTCTGGCGATGTTCCTCAAGGATTACCAGCAGAATATGAAGTCAAAGTATTTGAAGAAAAGACTAAGTTTATGGATATGACAATGGGAGCAATGGTTTTGACTGATGCTCAAAGAAAAACAGCAACTCTTATGTTTGATTTTTCTCAAATTCCAGTGGAAGATGTTTCTGGAAAATGGTATATAAGAGAAAAAATGCCTGATTCTGCTTTCACAGCAGTAACTTACAACTTCACAGGTAAGACAAAAGATATGGCAGGAAAGACTGCTCACGAAGTTGTTGCAACTTATAAAAACGCAGAAAACGTTGAAGAAACAGAAACTTTCTGGGCTTGCAAAGATTTAGGTCCTTCTCTTGAAATGATGAACTATCCAGGATTGAAAGCAATGCCTTTTGAATACACTGTTCAATATGCAGAAACTCTTTCTTGTACTTTCACTGCTGTTGAAGTAATTGACGGAAAGGTTAAAAAGACTGATTTGCTTTTAGAAACAGGATATGAAGAACTTACTATGGAAGAATTCCAAGAAAAGATTCAAATCCTTCAAGAAGCAATGGGTGGCGGAGCAGGAGCAGAAGAAGATTTTTAATCAATTTAAGACTTAAATAAATAATGCGAAAGACAAAGGGTTCAAAAACCAAGAAAACAAAAAATAGTTCTAATGAAGGTTCTGTTTCTACTTTTGTAAAAAGTGAACAATTCCCTAAAATAATTGCTGTTTTAATTGCTATTTTTATTGTTTTCTCTTTTGTATCCTTTGTCTCTTTTTATTGGACTTGGTTCAATCAAGACAATCTTGATGTAGAGAATTGGTGTGGTCCAATGGGTGCGAGAGTGGCTGATTTTTTCATTAGCAACTCTTTTGGAATAGCATCTTTCGGCTTTCTTGTTCTTTTATTTCTTGCAGTGCTAAAATTATTTAAAGCCTTAATCAATAACATTGGCAAGTGGATTATTAGTGTTCTTGTTATAATGTTGTGGCTCTCTTGTTTTATTGGTTTTTTTGTTGTTTCTTTTCCTTCAACCTTTGCAACCTTAGATGTTTTTGCAGGTGTAGTTGGCATAATGGTTAATAGCTGGCTTGTAAAAATAATAGGAATTTTTGGTGCTGCTTTATTTAATTTGGCTTTTACTTTTATTTTTCCAATGCTTCTTTTCGGAGTTAGATATTCTTTTGTAAAAAAACTATGGATTAGTGCAATAAACAAAATAAATACTCCAAGACCTAAGAGAGAAAAACCGATAAAGGAAAAGAAAATAGAGAAAGACCCAAAAGAAGAAAAAATTGTTGTAGAAAAAGAAAAAACAGAAGAAACACCCCCTGTTATAGAATTTGATATAGAGCCACAAACCGACACAATAGAAGAAGAAAAAGAAGATGTTGAATTTGAAATTCAAACAGATACGAAAATAGAAGAAGAAACTTTTGAAGACAAAGAAGATTTTGAAGAAGAAATAGAAGAACATTACGGAATAGATACGCCGTATGATCCGAAATTGGAATTATCTTCTTATAGACAACCAACGGTTGATATACTAATAGATTATGAAAAAAACAATAAAGTAATAGATGAAAAAGAATTACTTTCCAATAAAGATAGAATCGTAAGCACTCTTAGAAACTACAAAATAGATATAGTAAAAATATCTGCAACTCCCGGACCTACTGTAACACTATATGAAATAGTGCCTGCACCGGGTACAAGAATAAACAAAATAAAAAATCTTGAAGACGACATTGCTCTTAGTCTTTCGGCTTTGGGTATTAGAATAATAGCACCTATACCTGGAAAAGGAACAATAGGTATAGAGGTTCCTAATTTTAATCCTCAAATAGTATCAATGAAAACAATGCTTACTTCACCTCAATTCGTTGATACAAAATATGAACTTCCAATAGCAATAGGAAAAACAATTTCTTCCGAACCTTATGTTGCCGACCTTGCAAAAATGCCACACTTACTTATGGCAGGAGCAACAGGACAAGGTAAATCCGTAGGCTTAAATGCAATTATATCTTCATTATTATTTAAAAAACACCCTTGCGACTTAAAATTCGTAATGGTCGATCCAAAAAAAGTAGAACTTTCTCTTTACTCCAAAATAGAAAGACATTATTTAGCAAAACTACCCGATAGCGAAGAAGCAATTATAACCGATGTAAAAAAAGTAGTTCGCACACTCAATTCACTTTGTATAGAAATGGATCAACGCTATGACCTTTTGAAAATAGCAGGTTGCAAAAAAATAACAGAATACAATGCAAAATTCTGTTCAAGACGCCTTTTACCAACAGAAGGACATAGATACCTCCCATATATTGTTTTAGTTATTGATGAGTTTGCTGATTTAATTATGACAGCAGGCAAAGAAATAGAAATGCCTATTGCACGTCTTGCACAACTTGCACGTGCCGTAGGAATACATCTAATAATTGCAACACAACGTCCAACAGTAAATATAATAACAGGAACAATTAAAGCCAACTTCCCTGCAAGAATCGCTTTTAAAGTAAGTAGTAGGGTAGATAGTAAAACAATTCTCGATACCTCAGGAGCAGAACAATTAATAGGACGAGGAGATATGTTGATTTCAGCAGGAAGCGATTTAATACGTTTGCAATGTGCATTGATAGATACAGAAGAAATAGAACAATTATCAGAATACATAGGTTCACAACGAGGATTTGATGAAACTTTTCTTTTGCCTGAATACTTAGATGAAACATCTGAGCCAAGCAAAGAGGTGGATATGAAACAACTTGATCCTAAGTTTGAAGAATCAGCACGCCTTGTAGTACTGCATCAACACGGAAGCACATCTTTAATTCAAAGAAAACTATCCTTAGGCTACAATAGAGCAGGTAGAATCATTGATCAATTAGAAGCAGCAGGCATAGTTGGTCCTTTTGAAGGAAGTAAAGCAAGAGAAGTTCTTGTGAAAACCGAAGTAGAACTGAACGAAATCTTGAAAGAATATCTTAAATAATTAAATATGAAAAAGACAATAGTTTTTCTTATTTGTTTATTTCTTATCAACCTTTCTTTTGCACAAAAAGAAATAGTAAATGGAGTGGTAATAGACAAACAAGCACAAAAAATAGTAGAAGCAGTTTCAAAAAAGATTACGACTGACTCTCCAATACTTATTTCTTACACTATGGCAATCAAAGCAGGTAACAAAACATTAGAAACACAAAAAGGCACACTTCTTTCAAATGGAGCAAAATTCCAATTAAAAGCACAAGGGTTTGAAGACTATTGCGATGGAGCAAACTATTGGCATTACGTAAAAGAAACCTCAGAAGTAGAACTTTCGGTAATAGACCAAACAAACAACATCTTTAACTTTCCAGATATGATAAAAACCTACTCAAAAGACTTCCGCCCAAAACTAATTAGAGAAGAAGAAACAAACTATGTAATAGATCTTATCCCAAATAAAAGTACCAACGTATCAAAAATAAGAATTGTTAGTAATAAAACAACCAATAGGCTAAAAGAAATGACAATTCACGTAAGAGGAGGTAACACTTATCAAATAACATTCTCTTCTTACAAACCAAATCAAGCCACTAAAACAAACGATTTTAGTTTTCCGACACAAACTTATCCACAAGTCGAGATAATCGATCTTAGATAAAAAAAGACAGAGTTTTAATATTAAAAAGAGCATTGAACTTAGGGAAGATTAATTTTACTAAAAAATTAAAGGGCAGGCGGTGTTGTTTGCTGGCTAATTAAAAC
>X208_Red_Sheep__coassemble_45_pt1 | contig 10955 bp, 11 predicted proteins | sample X208_Red_Sheep__metabat2_high_PE_002 | metagenome-assembled genome bin X208_Red_Sheep | reverse complement strand
TAATTCAGCAATTCAAAGCAAGAAATTGGATGAAAATTGACAAACTGGAAAAAACAAAGAAAAAAAATAATTTTTTCAAAGAAATAATTTTAAAAAGTAAAGAAAATAATAAAAAAATCAAAGAGTTTTTTTGCGTTTAAAAAACAATCAAACACAAAAAAAGGAGTTGAAACTATTTTCAACTCCTTTGGAAAATTAAAGGTTTGTATCACCAATAAGATAAGCCCTTATTTTGTTATGAAATGATAGTGTGAGCCATAGCGTTCAAAGGCTGCTCTATCTAATTCTTCTCTATGGTCAGGGTGAGCCACTGAAATTAACAATCTTGCTCTTTCTTGTAAGCTCTTTCCGTAAAGATTTACTGCACCATATTCAGTAACAAACCAATGAATGTGGTTTCTTGTTGTTACAACTCCTGCTCCAAGAGTTAAGGTGTTGGCGATTTTGCTTATTCCGTTCTTAGTTACAGATGGCATTGCTATGATTGATTTTCCGCCTCTGCTTCTGGATGCTCCGTAAATGAAGTCTATTTGTCCTCCAACTCCTGAGAAGAATTTTGTTCCCAAAGAATCTGCACATACTTGTCCTGTAAGGTCGATTTGAAGTGCTGAGTTGATTGCTGTCATCTTTGGTTGTTGAGCCACAACGAAAGGATCGTTTGTGTAAGCTACGTCCATCATTGCAACCATTGGGTTATTGTGTAAGAAATCGTAAACTTTTTGGCTTCCCATTAAGAAAGTTGAAACCATTTTTCCTTTATCTAACGCTTTGTTTCTTCCGTTGATTACTCCTTTTTCTACAAGTGGAAGAACACCATCGGCAAACATTTCTGTGTGAATACCTAAATCTTTGTGTCCTCCAAGTTGTGCAAGCACTGCATTAGGAATTGCTCCTATTCCCATTTGCATACAAGCTCCATCTTCTATTAAAGCAGCACAATGTTTTCCTATTGCTATTTCTTGTTCATTAGGTTCTGTGAAATGTCCTGGCATTAAAGGAGTGTCATCTTCAACAAAAATGTCTATCATACTCATTGGTATCAACGCATCTCCAAAAGAACGTGGAACTTTTGGATTAACTACTGCGATAACTGTTTTTGCTGTTTCTATTGCTGCAAGAGTTGCATCAACACTTGTTCCTAATGACACAAAACCATGGTCATCTGGTGGACAAACTTGAACCATTGCTACATCGCAAGGCACATATCCTTCACGATAAAGCTTTTGTGTTTCGCTCAAAAAGATAGGAATATAATCTGCATAGCCTGCTTGAACGTCTTTTCTAACATTTGAACCTACGAAAAAGGCATCATGTTGGAATATTCCTTCAAATTCTGCACTTGCATAAGGAGCTTCACCCTCTGTATGTAAGTGATGAATGTAAACATTCTTAAATTCTTTGTTTCTTCCTCTTTCACACATTGCATCTATCAAGCACTTTGGTGCCGAAGCAACGCTACTTAGGTGTATGTGATCGCCACTTTTAATGCATTTTACTGCTTCTTGTGGGCTAACTGCTTTATATGTGTTGTTCATTTTATTGATATTTTTTTGTTTCGTGGTGCAAAATTACGCAAAACTTTTCGTTTTAAACAATTAAAAAGCGATATTCTTCGTTTTATTCAAAACCTAAATTTATTATTTTTATGAGAATTAAATCTTTTTTATTGATTTTTGCCTTTGTTTTGGTAAGTGGTTTGTCTGTTGCTCAAACAGAAATGAACCGAACCTTAGAAACTATTTTCAATAGGTCAAGTATTCGTTCTTATTCTGATAAGCAAGTAGAAAAAGACCAAATAATGACATTGCTAAGAGCAGGTATGTCTGCTCCAAGTGCGGTAAACAAACAACCTTGGGCCTTTGTGGTAATTGATGACAAAGCTTTAATGGAAAAAATCGGCGAAGAATTGAAAAATGCCGCTATGATAAAGAAAGCATCGTGTGCAATAGTTGTTTGTGGCGATTTAAAATTAGCCTTAGACGGTGTTGCACAAGAATATTGGATTCAAGATTGCTCTGCCGCTACTGAAAATATTCTTTTAGCCGCTCATTCTATGGGATTAGGTGCTGTTTGGTGTGGAATTTATCCTGGAAAAGAAAGAATAGAAAAGCTAAGTAATTTACTGTCTTTACCAGAAAACATTATTCCTTTAAACATTATTCCTATTGGAGTTAGAGAACAGGAACAAGAACCAAAGGATAAGTGGAAAGAAGATAGAATACACTGGAATAAATGGTAATTATTTGATACGCACTCTTGGGTCTAAGAGTGCGTAAATTATATCTGTCAATACGTTTATCACAATTAATATTACACAAATCACAATTAAAGCTCCCATAAGCACAGGAAAGTCATATTTTTCTAAGCTATCAACAATCACAACCCCCACTCCTTTCCAATCAAATATATATTCTACAAACACGGCTCCTGCAATTAAACTTGCAAACCACCCACTTATTGAACTAACTATTGGATTTAGGGTGTTTCTTAATGCGTGTGAATAAATTATTTTAAACTTACTTAATCCTTTTGCTTTCGCTGTGCGTATGTAATCTTGCGAAAGCACTTCCTTCATCGTGCTTTTTGTTAATTCGGTTATTACAGCGAGTGGACGGATTCCAAGAGTTATTGCAGGTAAAATAATGTTTTTCAAACTCAAATACTCTCCTTCTACAAAATCATCTACGCTATATAAACTACCAAACATTGACAGGCCGGTGTAATCGGCTAAAAGAAATGCAAAAATCCAAGCAATAAGAATTGCAGCAAAGAAAGATGGTAAACTCATTCCAAGAGATGTTATAACAAGAATAATCTTTTCCAACCACCCATCTTTGAAAACAGCTGCTAATGAGCCAAGGGTTACTCCCAAAACAAAAGCAATCGCAATGCTAAGCAAAGCAAGATAAATTGTATTTGGGAAAGCCTCTTTTAGAATATCAACAACGGGTTTTCCACTTTGATAACTGCGTCTTAAATCAAAATGACTTAAATCATAAATATACTTACAATATTGATGATGCAAGGGTTTATCTAATCCCAATTCTTTATGTATTGCCTCAATACTTTTCTCATCGGCTCTTTGTCCAAGCATCATTCTCGCAGGATCACCAGGCAAGATGTTAAATAACACAAATACGAGTGTTATTACACCAAACATTACAAGGAAACCATACGCTATTTTTTTAAGTATAAATTTTATCATTATTTAGTAGGCAAACTCCTCCACGACCATTTGTTTTCAACCTTTCCTTTTGAGATTTGAATCAAACCAGGATTTGAACGAAGAATAGTTTTTATTGATTTATCATCAGAGGAGTAAATTAAAAAATTATTAGCCTTAGGATATTTTTCCAAAAATTCAGCACAGCCCTCAGTATTTGTGGCAGTAACTATCAATACTCTATTGCCTTTTTCTATTAACTTTTCGCAATAATCTAACATCTTAGTTAATCCTTTTTCATTTGCTTTTCTTAAATCGTATGAAGTAATCATATACAAATCCGAAGTAGTGTCTGAAAGAATATCTATTGTTTCATCTTCTTCTCCCATATCTAAAAGAGTTAGCGAAAAGCCATCTGCTGCAACGGTATTGGTATTTTCTACTCTTGAATCAACGAATGACCATTGTTTTGCAAAGTCTGGATTCACTTTATACTCTTCCATAAGTTTTTCCATTGTGAATTCCTTTATCTCTCCTGTTGAATTATTTTTATATTTCGCATAACTAACAGGCGGAGTAACATCATCACCAACAGGAACCATTTGATTTCCTATTTTCCATGCTCTAAAATCAATCACAGGTTCATAAACCGCACTATAAATAGAAAAGAAAATTATGAAAATTCCAAAAACGGAGGTAAGCAATTTAGAGTATACTTTACTTACACTTAATTCCATTTTACGTTCCAAAAGAATTATTCCTACCAAAATTACATCTAAAACAATATTCTTCCAAAAAGTTTCCCAATTTGTTAGTTTTATTGCATCGCCAAAGCAACCACAATCATCAACTTTATTAGTTAATGCATCAATAAAGGTAAGAACGGTAAAAAATCCCATAATAATAGCTGCTGAATACTTAGATAGCTTAGGGAAAAAGCCGAAAAATATCAAAACACCTATCATAAATTCTAATGAACTAAGAAGAATAGACAGTGTTATAGGAAGAAATGAAATTGCATCAGTAAGCCAATTCATTCCAAACACAGCTATGTATTCTTCTATTTTGTATGCCGTTCCCCAAGGGTCAACTGCTTTTACAAATCCAGAGAAAATAAAAACTCCGCCAAAGATTGCTCTTAATAAAATTGAAATTGCCTTCATATTATAATCCTAATTTTATACTTGCAAATACAGAATAATTAACTATATCTTGATAATTAGCATCAACGCCTTCGCTTACCTTTGTTTTTCCTTGATTATCTTCAATTTGTTTTAAGCGAAAAATTTTCATCAATATCAAATCCGTAATAGAACTCAGTCTCATATCTCTCCAAGCCTCAGAATAATCATGATTTTTCTTCAACATAAGATTTTTAGTCTCATTAGCATACTTATCATACAATGAAAGTGCTTTTTCTATTGGTAATTCCATTTCTTGACTGTCTTTTAATTCTATTTGAATCAAGGCAATAATACCATAATTTATCATTCCAATAAACTCAGAAAGTACCCCCTCTTCTATCATTTGCTCTCCCGATTCTTGAATGCTTCTTATGCGAGAGGCTTTTATAAATATTTGATCTGTAAGTGAAGAAAGGCGTAAAATTCTCCAGGAAGTGCCATAATCAGAGAGTTTAGCTTCATACAATTCTCTGCACTTTTTTATAACATTATCGTATTCTACATTAGTATTATTCATAATTTTTACTATCTTTGCGGGGTAAAAAAAATTAAAATGTTAAACGAGGGTAAAATTACAACATTTTTTAGAAAACAAAGTATTATTTGCAAAAAAAAAGTTTTTGATCTATCTTCTCCCAAAATTATGGGAATATTAAATATCACAGAAGATTCTTTTTTTGACGGAGGACGATACACTCAAATTCCACAAGCAATTCAACGAGTAAAACTTTTAATAGAAGAAGGTGCTGATATAATTGACATAGGTGCTTGCTCTACTCGCCCGGGCTCAAAACTCACAGAAGCAAAAGAAGAAATAAATAAAATCTTACCTATACTAAAACAAATAAGACAAGTTTTTCCTAATATTATTATTTCCATTGACACCGTTTGGTCAGAAGTTTCAAGAGTTGTAATAGACAATGGGGCTGATATAATTAACGATATTTCAGGAGGTGAATTTGATAAAAAAATGTTAAAAACTATTGGAGAATTAAATGTTCCTTATATATTAACTCATTGGAAAGAAACTCCTAAATATAACAATCACATAATAGAAGTGAGTCAATATTTTTCTAAAAAAATAGATGCTTTACATAAATACGGAGTAAAAGATATAATTTTGGATTTAGGATTTGGCTTTGGTAAAACCATAGAAGACAATTATCTTTTACTTGCAAAACAAAAAGAATTTCAAATATTTAATCTTCCTATTCTAACAGGGATTTCTCGAAAAAGTATGATTTACAAAACACTTGACACAAATGCACAAGATGCTCTTAACGGCACAACGTTTCTTCACGCTTTTGCCTTACAAAATGGAGCAAATATTCTTAGAGTACACGATGTAAAGCAAGCAAAAGAATGTATCAAATTATTTAACAACTATAAAAAATATATCAAACAATGATATTAAATGCTATTGAAGGATTACCAACTTTTAAAATAATAGATTTTGTAGATATTCTATTAGTTGCAGTTTTGTTTTACTACCTTTATAAACTTCTTAAAGGTACTAACGCTTTAAATATTCTTATTGGATTTATACTTGTCTATATTGCAAGTGCTATTGTAAAATTTCTTGAAATGAGACTGCTCACCGAAATATTAGATCAATTCATTTCTGTTGGAGTAATTGCACTTATAGTAATTTTTCAGAGCGAAATCAGACGTTTTCTTATTCTTTTAGGTTCAAATGGCTTTCTTGAAAAATGGAAAAAACTTATTTTCTGGAAAAATAGCAAAGCAACCAAAAATAATTTAGACGTTTCCTCAATAGTATTGGCTTGTAATCACCTTTCGCAATCCTACACAGGAGCGTTAATTGTTATTTGCAAGACAAATCCTCTTGAACAAATTATTCAAACGGGGGATATTTTCTCTTCCGAAATCAATTCTCAACTTTTGGAAACAATATTTTTCAAAAATACTCCTTTGCATGATGGTGCGGTAATAATAAACGAAAATAAAATACAGGCTGCTCGTTGTATTCTTCCTGTAAGCAAAAATAGCAATATTCCTGCTTCTATGGGTTTAAGACATCGTTCTGCGATAGGAATAACAGAAGTAAGTGATGCAATCTCAGTAATAGTAAGCGAACAAACAGGAAAAATATCTGTTGTAAAACAAGGAATTGTAAAACACGGCGTAAGTATTGATGAATTGCAAACTTACTTGGATAAAGAATTTAATTCGTAAAAAATATTTGAAAGCCTTTCACAACTATTTTGCCAACTATATTTATTAAAAACATAGTCTTTGCCTGCTTTTGCAATATTTTTCTCCAATTCTTTATTATCTAATAATTCTATTATGCATTCAGCATACCCTCTTGCATTATCTGCAATCAATATTTCTTCCTTATCCTTTGCCTTTAAGGCTTGATTTGCCAACGGACTTGTAATACAAGGCACATTCATCGCCATTGCCTCAAGTAATTTATTTTGAAGACCTGTTCCTATTCTCATTGGAGCAATAAAAAGTTTGGTTTGAGAATAATATTCTTTCATATCATCAACCCAACCCGGCATTATTATTCTCTCATTAGCCTCTTTCTGCAAAGAAATTGGAGCTCCACCTCCTGCTATTGCTATTTTAACATTAGGCTTCTTTTCCCAAACAAGAGGCATTATTTCTTTTATCAAATATTCTGCTGCATCAATATTTGGGGCATAACTCATTGCTCCCGAAAACAAAATATCAAAAGGTTTTTCCTTTGATTGAGGATAGGTAAAATAAGTTTCTGCTACTCCATTTGGAATAATATGCACTTCTTCCTTTCTTGGACTTTTCAAAAGTTTTCTATCTGCATCGGTAATTATTGTTAAAGCATTAAAAATATTAAACATTTTACTCTCATAACTTGCCAAACGTTTTGCTTCTATTGTAAACAACACTCTTTCCAATAATCCCGAATTATCAGCCCTACGCTTCATATTCATAGACAAAGTATCTTGAAAATCTAATACTTTTTTGCTTTTGATTTTCTTTGCAAAAGGAGCTAATCTTACGAATTGAAAATAACAAAGTTCTATATTATTTCTTTCCACAAAGGCTTTAAAATATTTTTTAGCCTTAGGAGAATTATAATAAGCTGTTTGAAAGGGCAAAAAACTAAAAAAAGAAAAACAAACCCTTAACAAACTTGAAAAAAGATTTAATTTCTCTATATGAACGACTTTACAATATTTCAACAACTCTTGCTTTGCCTTTTCTTCTTCATCTTTATAATTTAAGCAAAAAAGGTAAACCTCGTGTTGTTTAGCCAATTCCTTTATTTGATAATAGGCTCGTAATTTATCACCTTTCATTAAAGGAAATGGTATTCTTGTTAAAACCACTGCTATTTTCATTGAATTTGTTCGTATAGTGATAATAATTGATTAACTACCTCATCATTTGAATATTTCTCCGATATAAGTTTGTAAGCCTCTTCTCCGATTTGTTTACATTCAGTAGGATTTTCTACACAATATTTTATAGCATCAGCAAACTCTTGTGGAGTATTTGCAATCAATATATTCTTTTTGTTTTCGTACATTATACCCTCAGCAGCAATTGTTGTAGCGATAACAGTCTTTCCAATACTCATAGCTTCTATGATTTTAATTCTTATTCCACTTCCGCTAAGTAATGGAACTACCATTATTTGTTTGCTTGTCATAAAACGAATACTATCTTCTACCTCTCCAACGATATGAACTCCTTCTATATTGGTATTTGTAAGCCATTGTGGCATATATCTTCCTGCAAAATAAGCTTGAACATTAGGTGTTGTTTGCTTTATCTTATCCCAACACTCTTCTAAGAACCATTTAATACCTTGTTCATTAGGATGCCAATTCATACTTCCAATATGAAATATCGTATTCTTTTCTTCTAAAACATCTGATAATAATTCAGGCGGATTCATTCCGAAAGGAATAGCCTCACACTTCTTTCTAAGTCCATTTTTTCTAAAATATTCCGCATCAACTTCTGTTACAGGGCTTACTGCATCGTAATCATTAATATGATTCAATTCATAATATTTAAGGGTCAATGCCAAATGTTTGATATATCCTCGTTTAAAAGGTGTTTTCGTAGCCTTATAAATTCTTTCCCATATCTTATGCTCTATATTTGGTGCTCTAAGAACAATTTTCGCATTGCTGAGTTTTCGCATTATAGGAAGATAAGGTGTAAGAAAAATACTTTCAACTTGAATCACATCAAACTCCTCTGCTTTTAATATCTGAGCAAGTTTTTGCTTCATTTGTTCATTGATAAATCGCTTTACGTGATAGCTTTCTCCACACAAATACGCTATAAGTGCAGGAATAAGTTTTATATCTAAATCAACAAAAACTGTTTCAAAATTAGTTCTCTCTACATATTCCACAGGTAATTTATCAACTCTACAAGGGTGTTTCTTGGAGTGAAAACTTAAAACTTTAACTTCGTGACCTTTATTTATCAATCCTTCTGTTATATAATGCATTCCCATACTGCCTCCGTCTAAGGCAGGAAAGGGTGGTTTATAACAAAATTGAAGTATTTTCATTTCTGCTTTTTATATATTTTTTTAATTTTATTTACTATTTTTTCTATTGTCTTGCCCCATACTTCTGCATTCATTACTCCTGCATCAGTTGTTGCTTTTGCGGTAAGAAACAATCCAACAGGTAAGAAAATGAATGTTGAAAGCCACATGCCAACCCAAATTGGTATTTCTTCTTCTCGTGCTGCATTTTCACCCATTGTACCTACTATGTAATAGATTATAAAAGCTAAGGCTGAGACTACTATTGGCATTCCTAAGCCTCCTTTTCTAATTATTGCACCAAGTGGAGCTCCTATAAAGAATAGTATCAAACAAGCCACTGAAAGAGTAAATTTTCTGTGCAACTCTATTTGATGTCTTCTTATCATATCTTGTTCACTACTTAAACGCAAAAGATTAGAGTTAATTTCATTATAAAGAAACTCTACTTTGTTTGCTGTAACGTTTTCTATATCTCTTTTTCTCTCAGCGGAAAGTGAAGAGAGTTTTGTATAGAAATTTTCGTGGTTTTGATTGTTTTGAGCATTTATTGTAAAATTGTGCTTAGCCAAAGATTCAATAATTCCTAAAAGAGTATTTTCATTTTTATGCAAAGTATCTAAGTTTCTGTTCAAGGCTTTTATATCCAACATCTTATAATGTCCCTCGTATCTATCTTCTTCTGCTTCTTTATATGCAAAATCTGATATATCAAATCTTAATATCTGTTCTTGAAAGTTTAATCGCATCAAAGGACGTGTATGAATCTTCAGTTCTGCTATATCTTCATCAAAAGTAAATCCTGAATAGAGTTGAAAAATAAGGGTATTACCATCAGGAGTTGCATACATTTGTCCACTATCGGCTATTGTGACATTCACATTTCCTAAATCTTTGGAATGATCGTAAACAATTATATCTTTCATATTGCGTCCTTCTTTGTCCTTACTGCCAATTCTTATAGTGTAATTTTCTATTTCTGAATAGAATTGATTAGGTTTTATGTTTAAAGTAGGTTTTTTAGTTTTCACCTCATACATAATTGTCCTTAATCTCATATTTGCAGTTGGAATTATGTTGTTTGAAAAGAAAAAAGCCATAATTGACAGCAAAGCACTCACAACAATTAAAGGACGTAACACTCGCCAAAGCGACACCCCTGCTGCTTTCATTGCAACAAGTTCATATTTTTCTCCAAAATTACCAAGAGTCATAATTGAGGCAAGAAGTAAGGCTAACGGCAATGCCATAGGTACAAGCGTAGCACAAGCATATACGACAAGTTCTATAATAACCTCTATTCCCAATCCTTTTCCTATTATCTGCTCTATTTGTTTCCATAAGAATTGTAATAGAAACACAAATAGCGATAAAGAAAAGGTCATCACCAAAGGCCCTAAATAAGACTTAATTATTAACTTGTCTAATTTTTTCACTTTCTTTACTTCAAAGAATTAAATTACAAAAATAATAAAACTTTCAATACAAGAAATAATTCTTTGATTTAAAAAAATAATTCTTTGATTTATTTTTTTATTTCTTTGAAAAAAAATGGCGATTAAAGTATTCAATCGCCATTTCTAATTTAATTGTTACGAAAAGTTATTTAGTCTTCATATCCTATGAGATTTCCATTTCTATCAAAAACGATTTCTATTCCGTTTCTTAGTTCTACCTCATAATCTCTTCTATCTTTACTTATTTTTATAATGAAAGAAGTTGGGTGCTTTGCTGTTACATAATTTACTATCGCACTTGGAATTGCCGCAGCAGGAACTCCTGGTTCTGATTTCACTTCTATCTCTGTCCATTCTCCTTTTTTATTGAAATCTACGTTTGATGTATCTTCAAACATTACTTCATAATCTTTATCAAATAAATCTTTATCGTGGAAGATTATTGATATTGTTTTATCAGAGAAATGAGTTTTAACAAACGACTGGGCTTCTGCTGGTAATTGATTAAACTCTACTGCAACTCTTTCTTGACTTTCGCAAGAGATAAACGCTAATGCCATTATGGCTAACAATTGGCTAGCAAATCTTCTCCTTATTTTTTTAGTTATTACTTATTTATTTCTTTTTACATC
>X208_Red_Sheep__coassemble_44_pt1 | contig 11145 bp, 11 predicted proteins | sample X208_Red_Sheep__metabat2_high_PE_002 | metagenome-assembled genome bin X208_Red_Sheep | reverse complement strand
CTAACCGAAGAAAAGATTTTTGACTTAAATAAAAAGACCGTTCTTGCCGATTTACCAAAAAGGCTTGCTGTAATCTCGGTTGAAACGGGCAAAGGTTATCAAGATTTTGTAAATATCATTTCTTCGCACAAAGAATTTGGCATTTTCCATAAGCTTTTTCCTTCTTTGCTTCAAGGCGATGGTGCAGTAAATACACTTATTCTTAGTTTAGAGAAAATAAAGGAAGTAAAGGAGTTTTTCGATACAGTACTTATCATACGAGGTGGCGGAGGTGGTATTGGAATGGCTTGTTATAACAACTATGAACTTTGTAAAACAATAGCGACTTTTCCTATTCCTGTAATAACCGGCATAGGACATTCTACAAATCTAACGGTTAGCGAAATGGTTTCTTATCATAATGGAATCACTCCTACGGATGTTGCCGACTTTATCATAAAACGTTTTCTTATTGCACAAGAAAATTTAGAGAGAATGGAGAGTTTGATAAAGATAAAAAGCAATTATAGAATAGAAAGAGAGAAAGAACAATTAAACTTAATGGAAAAATATATCAATGTGCTTAATCCTCAAAACGTTTTAAACAAAGGTTATTCTATTACCTATCTTAATGGAAAGGTTTTAAAGAATAAGAATGATATAAAAAAGGGTGATTGTTTAACAACAAGACTTTCCGAAGGGGAAGTAAGGTCTATTGTGGAATAAAATCTTAAAAAAATTATGAATTACAACGAAGCATACTCAGAATTAAAGGAGATAGTAAATAGTTTAGAGTCTTCGGAGGTGGATATTGAAGACTTATGCAAAAAAATTGAGAAAGCAAAAGAGTTAATCGCCCTTTGCAAAAATAAGCTCTCCGAAGTAGAGGTTGATATTGAGGCTTTAAACAATAAACTCCAAGAGTTATAGGGCGGAGATTATCTTTTCTGCCAAGTAATATGAAAGTTTGTAGTTTGATTCTACGCTCCAACCTGCAACATGTGGGGTTAAGACAACGTTATTTCTTGAAAACAAGTCTTGAAGTTCAGTCGGTGCGTTCTCTAACTCGTTAGAAAATGCCTCAAACTCCAAAACGTCTAAGCCAGCTCCAAGAATTTTTCCTTCATTCAAAGCTTCTATTAAATCTTTTATCTTTACAACTTTTCCACGTGAGGTATTTAAAAGATAAAACGGCTTTTTAAAGTTTTGAATAAAGTCTTTGTTGAACATATATTTTGTTTCCTCGGTCAAAGGTGTGTGAAAAGATAGAACATCGCTTTGAGAAAAGATTTCCTCTAAACTACATTCTTGTGCGAAATCATCGGAATAATTTGTTTTATACTTGTCGTAGGCTATTACCTTGCAATCAAATCCCGATAATCGTTGAGCAAAACTTCTTCCCATATTGCCATAGCCTATTATTCCTATGGTTTTGCCTTTGATTTCCAAGCCTCTGTTTTCTTCTCTAAGCCAAAGTCCTTTTCTTACTTGCATATCGGCAATGCAAATCTTGTTAAAAACCGCTAAAAGCAAACCAAGACAATGCTCCCCTACTGCATCGCGATTTCCTTCGGGCGAATTGATGCACTTTATTCCTTTTTCTTCGGCATAATCGGTGTCTATTGCGTCCATTCCTGCTCCAATTCTTCCAATGACTTTAAGGTTGATTGCTCTATCTATTACTTCTTTGTCAATTAAGAGTTTGCTTCTTACAATTAAAACGCTGTATTGAGAAATTATTTCTAAGAGTTCTTCTCTTGAAAGGCTCAAATTAAAATCTAATTCAAAGCCTGCTTCTAATAGTTTTTCGCTTAAAATCGAGTGTCCTTTATCTAAAATGAGTACCTTTTTCATTTGCTATTTTTTATGTATATAATTGACAAATTCTTCGTAACTTCCGTTAAATACATTCATATCTACATCACCTCTTATGCCCGGAACAACGCCTTGATGTGAGTATTGCCAAATTTTCCACTTAATTATTTGTGGTTCATTGCAAAGTTTACAAAGCCAAAGGTCGTAATCATCAAAATTTCCTTTGATATAATGATTGTATGTCTGTATGTTTGTGTATATAATAGGCTTTTTGTCGTAGTGTTTTTCTAAGGTTCGTAAACAATTGTATATTTCGCTAATTACTTTATTTCGTTTCTCTTTTGAAAACTTATTTCCTCCATACAATTCCACATCTAAAACGGGTGGAAAGTCCATTGGAGTTAATGTAACGTTGTTTATAAAGTTATAAGCCTGCTCTTTTCCTCCTTTATTGAATCGAAAAAAATGATAAGCCCCTACTATGATGTTGTTTTTCTTTGCATTAGAGAAATTATACTTAAATCTTTTATCAACAAATGTTTCTCCTTCGGTTGCTTTTATGAATGCGAAATTGATTTTTGAGGAATAAACCTCCTTCCAATTGATTTTACCTTGATGAGACGAAACATCAATCCCTACAACGGGGAAACGATAAGAATCAATCTTTACTCCCGGACAAGCATAGTACTTTCTATAATAGTCAATGCCGTAATTATATCCTATTATAGAAAGAATAATTAAAACAACAATAGAAAGAAAAATCCAAATTCTCTTTTTTCTTTTTTTATTCTTTGTTACCATTTATAAAATAGTGTTCAAGAGATTGTAAAGGTGCAGAAACAGAGATTTGTTTTCCCTCTCTAAGCGGATAAATGTAGAGAGAATCTTTGCCAAGAGCGAAAACCGAACTTTCAAATTCTGAAAAACTCATCTTAGGCTCTATGTTTGTAAAATTAGATATTACTTTTTCAAAAGATTGCTCATCAATATTCAACACTTGCGTTATTTTTAGCGGAGTATTCTTTGTTATATCGTAAGTTATCGCAAAAAAAGTGCTGTCTTTACTTGTAGTTTCAGCACAAATAACCTCTTTTTCAAATAAAGCACTTAAAAAACCATTGTGATGTGTAACAAAAACCGTTCTTATCAATAAGTTGTGAGGTTCATTCTTTTTCCCGATTTCTTTTAATTGAGCAATTGATTCCTTAAAAACCTTTTCGGCTTCAAGACTCATAGGCTCTATTGAGTAAGTAGTATCTTTTGCTTTTTTAATTGGCATTAAAACTTTTGCTTTTATTCCATTTGTAGTGTCATTTATAGAAAAACCGCTCACAGTCATATTACTAAGCATATAAAGCGGTGCATCTTCGTTTAGTTTCACGCTAACTGTTTTCAAATCACTTGCTTTCTTTTCCTCTTTTTCGGAAGTTTTCTTTCAACACGAAGCAAAAACCATCGCTCCTATAACAAAAAAACAAAATATCTTTCTCATAACTTTCATCATTGATTAATTTTCTTATGCAAAAATACACCTTTTTGTCATTATTTAGCGTTTTAAAGAAAAAAGAATATTATCTTTGCCAAAGAAAAAAAACATAAAATCTATGAAAATACAATTTTTAGGTGCTGCAAAGGAAGTAACGGGCAGTAAACATTTGATTACAACTAATAAAGGAAAGAAAATACTTTTGGATTGTGGAATGTATCAAGGTAAAGGTTTGGAAACTGATGCTTTGAATCGTGATTTAGGTTTCAATCCCGAAGAAATAGATTATTTAATCCTTTCTCACCCTCATATAGATCACTCTGGACTAATTCCTTACATAGTAAAATTGGGTTTTAAAGGCACAATATATTCTACTCCTGCCACAAGAGATATGTGTTCTATTATGTTGGTGGATTCAGCCAGCATTCAAGAGTTAGATACTCGTACTTTCAACAAGAAACGTGCAAGACAAAATTTAGAAGCTGTTGAACCAATTTACACAACTGCCGATGCACAAGAGGCAATGAATTATTTTGTGTCGGCTCCTTATGGAAAAAGAATTTTTATAGATGAAGATATTACTTTAAAGTTTACTGACAATGGTCATATCCTTGGAAGTGCTACTTGTAACATAACAATAAAGGAAGATGGTAAAGAAATAAAGATTGCATTCACAGGGGACGTTGGACGATACTCTAAAAGAATACTAAAAACTCCACAACCTTTTGATCAAGCCGATTATATAATTATGGAATCGACTTACGGAGATAGACTTCATAGTGATATTGATAAGAGCGAAGAAGAATTATTAAAGGCAGTGATAGATACTTGTTGCAAAAAGAGAGGAAAACTTCTTATTCCTTCTTTTGCAATTGGTAGAGCACAAGAAATAATTTTTGCTCTCAATAAATTATGGGAAAAAGGATTACTTCCAATGATTGATGTCTATGTTGATAGTCCTTTGAGTCTTAATGCAACAAACATAATGCGTCTTCACTCGGAATGTTTCAACGATGAAATGAAAGAATTTATGAAGACCGATCCCGATCCGTTTGGATTTGAAAAACTACACTATGTTCGCAGTACAGAAGAGAGTAAAAGACTCAACTCAACTAAGACTCCTTGCATAATTATCTCTGCCTCTGGTATGATGGAGGCTGGAAGAATTAAGCATCACATTGCAAACAACATAGAAAACCCACGAACAACAATTTTAGGCGTAGGATATTGTGCCCCAACTACTCTTGGAAACAAAATTCTTAGAGGAGATAAACACGTTTCCATTTTCGGACACGGCTATTATGTTAAAGCAGAGGTAAGAAGCATTGATTCCTATTCTGCACATGCCGATTACGAAGAATTGATTCGTTTCTTGGAGTGTCAAGATAAAGAAAAAATAAAAAAACTAATTCTTGTACACGGAGAAAGCAAAACACAAGAAAACTTTGCTAATACTTTAAGAGAAAGAGGTTATAATAATGTTCATATACCTGCAAAATGCGAAACATTAGTCTTAGAATAATTGCTTATTTTTTTTGTTGTTTAGCTTTCAATTCTTTGTTTTCTCAAACCTTTGACAAAGAAAACGACAATCAAATTGGCGATACGGCGGTTAATTTCTCGTTTCTAAACGAAAATGGAAAGAGTGATTTATACCAACTCTTAGAAGAGAGAAATACAAATGTGTTAGTGGTTTTTTATAGCCCGGAATGTGAGGATTGTCAAGCGTTAAAAAAGAAAATGGCTAAGTCAAAAAAACTCAACTCTTTAATTGAAAACAAAGAATTAACAATTCTTGCCGTTGCTCCTGAGGTTGAACTCTCACTTTGGCAAGAATACAAAGATCAAATGCCAAAAAATTGGATAAATTCTTACTGTGAGGACTGCGAGCCTATAACAAAGAGTTATATTTGGACAGTCCCTACCCTTTTTCTTATAAGTAAAGACAAAATAGTATTAAATAGAGATTTTAAACATCGTGAAAGAAATAAGTATAATTAACGGTCCTAATCTTAATCTTTTAGGACAAAGAGAAGTTTCAATATATGGCTCTGAGACTTTTGATGATTACCTTGAATATCTTAGAGGAAAATTCAAAGACATAAACATATCTTATTTTCAATCGAACGTTGAAGGAGAAATTGTAACGCAAATACAAAAAGACTCTTCAAAAGACGGAATAATAATCAATGCAGGAGCCTACACACACACTTCTATTGCGATTGCAGATGCTATTTCGGCAATAAAAGCCCCCGTAATTGAGGTTCACATCAGCAACATATTAGCACGAGAGGAGTTTAGACACAAATCTTTCCTTTCTCCCGTTTGTCAAGGCAGTCTTTTTGGGTTTGGAATCAAAGGCTACGAATTAGCTTTATATAACTTAGTAAACCTTTTATAGTTTAATATATTTTTTACCTTTTTTATAATACTCTAAACTTTCGCAAAATTCAAATACATCTTTACCTAAGACAACATCTTGTGCAGGAATATCAACATCTTTTAATTCTCTGCATTGTCCAAACGCACTATCGCCTATTTTTGCTATAAAAGGTGAGAAATTAACGCTTTGCAAAGACGAACAATTCCAAAAAGCCTGATCGCCAACTACAACTAAACTCTTAGGCAAATCAAGACTCATTAACGCAAAACAATTACCAAATGCTAAGCGATCAATGACTTCTAAACCTTGATTAAACTCTACCGAACTCAAAGCACTGCAACCAAAAAACGCCTCTCTATCTATGGATTTCACACTGCTTGGAATTTTCACAAAACTCAAAGAAGAGCAAGACCAAAAACAACGTTCCTCTATTGACTTTAAGGAAGAAGGAAGCGAAATAGTATATAAGGACTTACACATAAAGAAAGCCTCCTTTTCAATATAGGCAACAGATTGCGGAAGAGTCAAATCCACAAGTCCATCACACATATAAAAAGCACGTTTACTAATTCTTATCAAGCAATTAGGAAAAATAATCTTTTTCACTTCGCTACACATATAAAACCCCTCTTCCTCAATAAGCGAAACCAAATAAGGTTTTCCCTCAATCTCAACAGAAGTTGGAATAGCAAGATTTTCCGAAAGCGAACCCCTAATACCCTTTACGCTAACTTGACTTGTACCTTCTATAACACTAAAAACAAGTCCATTTTCAGTAAGAGTTTGAGCATTTATACCACTCAAAAACATTAAAAAACAAATAAAAAATACCACTCTTTTCATCTTAAAAATTATTGTTTTTACAAAGGTAGAATTTTTCTAAGAAAAAATAAAAAAAAGCGAAGAAAAAAATATTTTTTTCTTCGCTTTTTGAAATTATTTCTTTGATTTATTCTATCAGAATCTTTTTGTTTGCAAAGCCTCGTTGTGTCTTTATTCTTACGATGTAAGCACCACTTTGAAGATGTGATACATCTATTGTTTCAATGTTTTGACTTCCTTGTTTTCTTAACACAACTTGTCCTAAGGCGTTATGGATTTCTATTTCTCTTACCTTAAAAGATGATTGTATTGTTACAATATCCTTTGCAGGATTTGGGTAAACGTTAGAATATCTATCAACATTTACATCATAAAGACATACATTAGTATCGGGATACGTGCCATCGCCTAAGGTAGTATCTGTTTCTGCAAAAATTGGGAACATATACATTTGACAAGTACTTGGAATTGGAGAAAATAAAGCATGACTTAGATTATAAAAATCTGTATAATGATATCTTGAAGAGTAATACACACCTTCCAAATCTTGATTGTAAGGATGTTCACTCCATTGCACCCAAGAAGTGCCTATTGTGTCTCCTACCGTACTTTCTGCTGTCCTTACTAATGATGGATATTCAAAATTACATTCAGAAAACACCATACGAGGTATTAGAGTTGAATTTTGGGTTACATCTTCTACTATATAAAATAAGCTATTTACATTTACAGGAGTAGGAAAATAATATTCAATGTAAGAGTATAACCCTGATTCTTGAAGAACAAAGTTTGTATCAATATCAATAGAGGTGATTTCTCTATTTAATGTGTTATTCATTAACCTTAATTTACCTTTTGGAATAGAGTTATAATAATTTGTATCAACAATTCTATCTTCTTGTAATATCAATCCAGCTTTTAAATTTATCAAAGGAATAGATGAACCTTGCACTTCCCTTAGCAGTCTACGTTTATTTACTCCTATTGCAATGCCTTGGACTGTTAATAGAGTATCTGTATAGCAAGGTTGCGCCCTATCAAGACGTTGTACAATAAATTCGTATTTTCCTGTTACCATAAAACAATGATGATTCCTTGCCATATAATATTGCGTATCAATACTTGTGGTATCATAAAATGATAAAGAGCCACAATAATCTACATCTATAAAATCGGGTAAATAATAATTTTCAGTGTTTTGCGATTTCACTACAAAAGATGTAAGCATAATAAATGCTAAAATAAATAATACTTTTTTCATATTCTTAAATTTTAAAATTACTGACATTGAATTGTGTATGAATTTGATATATACGAATGTTTTAATAATATTGTATCTTGCTGTCCCACATAATAATGATAACTAGCATTAGAAGAAATAGGATTTAAAAAGAAATCATTTACAACTTTTACTATATGTGAACTTGCACAATTTAGAAAAGAGGAAGAATTCCTTTTACAATCAAAAATAAGTCCTCTACTTGACGGTGTATCTTTTGCAAAAGCAGCAAAATAATAGTTATCGTATCTGATAATACTATTATATTGCTTAATAGGATCTTGTATTGTGTCATTAGGTTGTATGGTATGTATTGGATAACTATGATATACGAATGGTTTTATCGGAAATATTTCATCATGTCCATAATTTCCACCTGCCAAATACAATAAAGTGCTATCTTCTAAGCAAAATTCTAAATCTATTGGCTCCAATTTTCCATTTGGGATTTCCAAATATTGTTTGTTTATTATGTGTATCCCATTTGTTACTTCAATCGTAGCAAAATCTGTTTTGTAATAATTATTAGATGTGTATTCTCTATGAGTGTAACCAAAGGTAAATGTATCCGCATTCGTCATTGAATTTTCTAAGACATATTTATCGTATCTTAATTGTGGATGAGAGAATCCTCGATACATATAATGTGGGATATTTCCTTTGTCAAAAGCGGTGATTACAAGTGATGTATCACTATCTTTACCTAATGTAATGATTTTATCTTTACCAACTGATAATTTTCTAAATGGCTTAATAATATTTTGTAGCATTATTTGATATGTACTTGGGTTAGATGTGTTCATATCTATTAAGCAATTATCATCTCCTAATGCGACAACATGTATTCCATCGTACCATTTATAAACTTCTAACTCTTTTACTGCTATTACAGTTATTGGAGTTGTTATTTTTTGCACAGTAAATGATGCTGGGTTTGCAGAAAGCAAATTACTTATCGGCATCCAAGAGATAAATCCCACTCCATTACTTTCTTCTCCACAAAAATAAATATTCCCTGCGAATATTTTAAAATCATAAATCTTTAAATTTGGAAAGGTAAATAGTGTTGTGGCATTTGTTCCCATTGTAGAATAAGAAAATACTGTTTGAATAGGTGAAGAATCGGGCATAGAAGCAAGCAATCTATGGGAATCTATGCTTCTAATCTTTATTAAACTTGAATCGATTGTATTACTACCTCCTAAAATTCTTTGCGTAGTTGCTGTATTTCCTTGATTTATTATATTTTGCATTTGTGAAAATGCGACTATTGGCAACAATACCAATAGTAATATTATACTTCTTTTCATTTTATTTCCTCCTAAAATTTAGAGTGTGAATACTTTATTTTCTCTTTGCTTTGATTAGGTTTATTTTAACGATGTTTGCTCAAAGCAAGAGTGAAAGCAAACATCTCTATTTGCTTAAATTGTTCTTGCAAAGGTAGGTTATGCTTTTGAAGTGTTGCATAATATTTAAATATGTATTGCAAATATAGAAATATTTCTTTGAAAAAATAAAAAAAAGCGAAGAAAAAAATATTTTTTTCTTCGCTTTTTGAAATTATTTCTTTGATTTTTTTTGCTTAAAGTCTGCCTTTTCTTATGTATGTGATAATCAAGCGAAAAAGCATTAGGAAATTATACCATAGGGCTATTGGTGTACCATAGTGTTTGCACATTATTTTGTATCTTTCTTTGTTGGCTTTTACTACGTGTTTGCTACTTAGTCCTCCTGATAGGAATTTGGAAATGTAATTGTTGGTATTAACTATTTTTTTTGCGTTTTCTATTGAGGTAAGCACCCAATCGTAATCGGCTGTTATGCGATAAGAAGTATCATACTTTGGTGCTATGGTGCGTTTTATGAGAATGGATTGATGACACACTGTCATTCCCCAACGAAATGAGTTTTTTGTTAGTTGTTTTGGTGGAGAGAGTCTTCTGCTTCCTAATTCTTTTTGGTTTTGTGCAAGAATCATTGTATCGCCATAGTAAATATCTACATCATCTTGATGATTTTCAAATATTTTTTCTAAGGTATTGGGCATATAAAACATATCTCCCGCATTTATATAGATAACATAATCTCCGTTTGCAAGGTCTAAGCCTTTGTTCATTGCGAAATAGAGTCCGTTATCTGGCTCGCTTATCCATAAATTGATAATATCTTCGTTTTCTTTTATGAGTCTAAGGGTAGAGTCTTTCGATGCTCCGTCTATTACTATGTATTCTATTTCGGAATAGGTTTGCATACGTACTGATTTAATAGTGCGTTGTAGCATTTCATAACTATTGTAGCATACTGTAATGACTGATATTAGTGGTTTTTTGTGCATTATTGTTTATTTTTTATTGAAACGTATTTTATTGCCATTTAGTGTAAATATTCCTTCATCTAACATTTGCCTTATAAAGTCTATTGCTTTTTCTCCTTCTGGAAATTCTATATTGTTTTCAAAATATGAGATTGGTTTTTCGCCTTGCAATAGAGTGTTTATTATTTTTTCTTGCAAAGTTAAGGATTTTGTTTGAAATGATAGGCATAAATCGCATTTATTGCATTTTTCGGTTTCTATATTAAAGTATTTGTGAATGTATTGTTCTCTACATTTTGCGTTTTCTAAGTAGTCTATCATTTTTTCGGCTCTTTGAATTGATAAGTCTTTGAGTGATTGATAGTTTCTTTCGGAAATGTATAATTCTTCTTTTCTTACTCTATCTTGTTGAAAGATTATGTATTCTCCTGCCTTGAATCGAAGGTAGGTTATTATGCCCATTTTCTCTAAACTTTTGAGTTTAAGAACTACTTTCTCTTTATCCCAACGTAAATAAGAGGCTATTTTCCCTTCTTCTATGAAGGTGTATTCTAAACTATTGCATTCACAAATTCTTAAAAGGGTTGCAAGTAAGGAGGAGTATTCATCTGATATTTTTAGTATTGTTCTAAGTTCAAAATCGCTTGATTGTATTTTTATTTTTGATACCGGATACTCTCTTTGATTATAAAGCAAGATACCTTCTCTTGATAGTATTTTTAGGGTTGAGAATACGGAAATGAAATCGAAATGATATTTGTAACAAAACTCGGTTAGTGAAAAATTTTTCTCATAATTTTTTCCATCTTCGTATGTAATATTGTATTGGGAATAGAGTGCGTTGTAGATTTCTTTTATTTTATCCATTTCGGGATAGGACATCAATACTCTTTTTCTTAGATTTTTCACATCTTTTTCATTCCAATAAAGTATTGCGTATGCGTCTTTGCCATCTCTTCCTACTCTTCCAACCTCTTGATAATATTCTTCTATGCTTGAAGGCAGGTTTAAATGAATTACAAATCTTACATCTTGTTTGTCAATGCCCATTCCAAAGGCTTTTG
>X208_Red_Sheep__coassemble_43_pt1 | contig 11203 bp, 5 predicted proteins | sample X208_Red_Sheep__metabat2_high_PE_002 | metagenome-assembled genome bin X208_Red_Sheep | reverse complement strand
ATATTTGATTTTAATTACTTTAAAAACTCTTTGTTTTTTTCAAAAAAAGCAAAGAAAAAATTTAAAAAAGCAAAGAAATATTTTTTTAATTCTTTGTTTTTTTTCAAAAGATTGAGACAAAAAAAGCCAAATGCTTTTTTTGGGAAAACATTTGACTTTTTTGTTGCATAGTTAAAGACTTATTATCCTTTGTATGCTATTGTTTCTATTTCTACTAATACACCCATTGGTAATTTTTCTACTGCATATGCTGCTCTTGCAGGCAACATTTCGTTGTAATATTTTGCATATACTTCGTTCATTGCAGCAAAATCGTCCATTGAGTTCAACAAACAAGTAGTTTTTACCACATCTTTAAAACTATATCCTGCTTCTGTAAGGATTGCTTCTATGTTTTTGAAAACTTGTTCTGTTTGTTCTTTTATTGTTTCAGGAATTTTTCCTGTTTCTGGATTAACTGGAATTTGTCCTGAAATGAATAACATTCCGTTTCCCGCCAAAATTGCTTGGCTGTATGGACCTATTGCCTTTGGAGCTTTGTCTGTGTTTATTACTTTATTCATATTCTTATTTTTTTAAGATTATTTGTTTTGTTGATTGTTTTCCTCCTTGTTTTATGTTCAAGAAATATACTCCACTTTCAAAAGAATCAAGGTTGATTACTTTACCATTGATATTGCAGTTTGTTTCTTTTAAGATTTCTTGTCCTAAAACATTTGTAATTGTAAGGCTTTCTGCTTGTGCTTCATCGGAAGTGATTGTTATTTGACCTGCTGTTGGATTTGGAAGTACAGTGTAATCAAATATTGCTTCAACATCTTGTATTGAAGAGTAATCTTTTACATAAATTGCTTTCTCTGCTGAATAGTCAGAAGGGCATTGATCTAATTGTACTTTAACTCTATAAGTGTAAGTGCCTTCTGTGTTTGGTGTTTCACCAGGATAACTTCTTTGATTAAAGCCAAGTGATTCCCAAGTTTGATTATCTATACTTCTTTCCCAATCTATGATTGTTCCTCTATAATTATTTAATTTTAATTGACCTGTTGCATCACCTAAGGCTATTGTATCGTTACTTATATTTTCAGAAATCACACCTCCTCTTGTGATTTTAACATCCAAAAGCACTGTATTTGAAATATGTTCTGCTACTCCATTTGAAATAACAATTCTTCTATAATAAGTACTATCTGTTATTGCTTCTGGTTGGTAGTTTTGATTTGTTGATTCTTGTGTTGCATTAACCCAAGAGCCTGTTCTACCTTTTTGTTGCCATTGATATGTAAAATTACCTCTTCCTCCTGTTGGTTCTGAGCCTGTTAATAATTGAGGAGTTTCTCCTAAACAGAATGCTTGATCAGATGAAATTACATTATTGTGTATTTCAGGGAATGTTGTAGTAAAGCTACGTTTTGTTCCGTATACTGTTCCTAATGTTGTTGTTAAGTATGCTTTAAAGTAATATGTCATTCCCTCTGTTAAAGTATCAAGTGTTATAGCATAATTACCTGTTGTTACTGTATCAACAACTGGTATAATCCAAGAAGATTCAAGAGTTAAATCATCATTTGCATCGGTTGAAACAATAAATCCTTTCTCAACGAATTCTCCTTCTCCTAAATTAACTATCTTTCCTTTCAAAGTTGCGTGAACTGAATCAATATTTGAGGCTGCTTGTGTCAATAGAGTTCCTAATCCGCTTGGAGTATTAAATTGTCTTACTTCTCCGTAAGATGTTCCTGTTGAACTTTCTGCGTATGCTCTATAATAAATTGTTGATGAAGGTACAAGTCCTGTCAATTCAACAGTAAAGGTTTCATCTATTGAACTTGATAGGTTTGTTGTTATGCTATCTTGATTTAAGTCTCTCAATGCTTGTTGGCTAATGCTCCAAACTGCTCCTCTTTCACTAATTGTAGAATCGCCATAGTAAAGAATTGTACCTGAAACAGTTGCTGAAATTGAGGTAATAGAAGAAGAAGTTACTGCTCCTGTGCTTACCGCTGGAAGATCAGACATAAAGTTAAATGTAATAACAGAATCGTTTTGATATTGAATACTTGTAATTGGTTTATTGGCTGGAGTACCATTCATAAGAGTATTTGCAGGAGTTGTAAGATTTGTAAAGTTTGAATTTCCTGAGGCTCCTGGGAATGGTGCATTTGATGTTTCAGTGTGAGCATCATTTCCTGTTGCTGGAACTATGTACCAACCTCTATTATTTGGCGAAACGTTTATGTTGTTTTGTCCATTCTCTAACCAATTGTCCATTCTGTTTTGTTGTGCGTGATAAATCAACATTCCTTCTCCTGGAATATGTGCGTCCCATCTTGTTTTTCTTCTGTGTTCCAACATTAAAAATTCATTATTGTTGCCTAAGTCTATTTTATAGAACACTGCTGAATCATTAATTGCAGGTAAAGACAATCCATTTGCTGTTGTTGTTAATTCTATTGGTTGTGCCCAATTTGCAATTTGACGTTCTATTCCTGTTAATCCTGCTGGTGTTGCTGAGTTATTAAGATAAGAACCGGATGACATCAAATCCCAATCTCCAGGCACATAGGCTTGTCCTCCTGAACCGGTATAGTCTGTATCATAAAAGTCAGGAAAACCTAATACGTGACCAAATTCGTGACAAATTGTTCCTATTCCGTCCATAGCAACAGAGTTTCTCTTTTCTGCTGAACAAGAATAAGGTCCAAATCTTACATTATCTTTTACAATATTAGGACTTACATTACTTCTATGTGGCCATATTTCGTTATCTACTCCTGTTGAACTTTCGGGTGTTCCTGCAAAAATAATGTGAATTGCATCAACTCTATTATCATTATCATTATCGTAATCAGAAAAATCAACATCTGGATTTGCAGCATCTATTGCGTGACGAACAAAGTAATCCATATTTTGATCACTTCCATAAGAATTGTTGCCACCATAATAAGCCATTGAATTAGGTAAAGTATATGGACCAGCAACATCAATATCCATAATAAATTGTCCATCAGAATTATCTCTATAATAATCTTTTACAGAACCTGTTCCATTGTAATTGTCTGCACTTACAAGATCTACAAAGTTTTGATTTGTGTATGTGAATGGTAAATCGCTAAATCCAACAAGTATAACCAACAATTTCACTGTTCCTATTGAAGGATATTTTGCATCACTATTTGCAGGACGAGATGCAGGTGCATTTTGTTTTTTCAATTCTATTTGAGAATTAGAATAAAACAAATTAACTGGTAGTGTTGATAAGAATGCTATTTCCTCAGCAGTACGTTCGTTGGCATTTGAGGCGATATACTTAGATGCAACTAAGTCTCCATTTTCATCTAACACACCGTATGTAAATACACCTTCGTTATTTCTTACTAAGGTATATTGATCCAAGGTAGTTGCCCAATTTACATACTCATCTCCACCAAGAACAAACGTCAAAGTTTTGCCATTTGGTTGTCGAATAGTAACTGCTTGCTTGTTTGCTGGAATTGCAAACGCTCCTATGCTGATAATTGTCATCAACACAAGTAGCATCATACTTTTTAATAATCTTTTTCTCATTTTTCTTTTTATTCGTTTTTTATGTTAATTCATTAAAATTATCTTTATCTCTTTAACTTGTTTTTTGTCTTGTTTATTTTCTATTCTCAAAAAATAAATACCACTTTGTAATCCTTGTATAGGAAGATTTATTTGACTATCAGAGGAAGAGAAACTAATAATTTCTCTTGCATTAGAGTCAAAAATAGTTAAAAATAGGCTTTGTTGAGTTGGGTTATTTAGAATTGATTGACCCTTGCTTGGATTTGGATAGACAAAATACATTTCTCCATTTTCAATTTCTTCTAACGATACGTCTTGAATAACATTTATCTTCAATGTATCTGAATATGCAATGGGGCATTCATTCAATTGTACAACCGCTCTTAAATAAACTGTATCTAAAAGACTTGGGTTATATAGTAAATTAGTATCTTGCTGAGAGTCTGAAATAGTATGCCAATTAAAGTCTTGATTTGCTTCTTGCCAAGAAAGAATTTCTCCTTTAAAAGATTTTAAAGTCAAAGTATCTTCCTCGCTACTAATCCATTCTGTCTTACCTTCTATCTTTCCTCCCTTAGACTTCAAAACTTTCATTTCTACAACATTGCTTTCATTTCTAATTGCAAGAGAAAAAACAACTCGTCTAAAAGAAGTTGAAGAAGTAAGTGTACCTACAATGTAATCTTTCCCGTTTCCATTTTCTTCAATATCTTCCCATGAACGCCCTTCCTCTTTTCTTTGCCATTGATATGTAAAATTACCTTGTCCTGCTTGTGGCTGACTTCCAAGAATCATTCCAAAATCCGAATCTTCACAAAGTGTTGCACCTCCTGTTATCACATTATTTTCAATAGGTATGAAATCAGTTGTGGCAGATTTTTGAGGTGCGTACTTTATTCCAAGGGCTGTTATTGCATAAGTCCTGAAATAATACTTTGTTGCTTGTTCAAGACCTGTTATTTGAGTTGTAAAAGTTTCGCATTCTCCAACAAAGCTAATAACATTTGTAGTTGTATCAGGATTTTGTGTTGTTGAATAACATATTCCATACTCTAAAATAGGGAAATCTCCCTCAACTAACACTCCTCCACCTACTGTCAGTGAAGTTAAATCAATATTTGTTGCTGAATTTGTTTTCAAAATCGGTTGTCCATCAACTGTTGTAAAGGTTTTTATTTGTCCGTAAACAGTGTCATAATCTGAAATATAAGCACTTCTATAATAGTAAGTCTTAGCATAAAGAAGATTAGTTAAGACTGTTAAAAAACTATCTGCATTAAACCCGTCTGCTTCAAAAAACTGCTCAGTAGAAAAGTCTTGTAAGGTATCTAATGCAAAACCTTTAAAAGTGTAGTTATAGATTCCTGCATAGACTTCAACACCTTTAACTTGATAAGAAGTGTTTGAAAGTTTTATACTCTCATGAATAGTCTCTACTATTGCAGAAGAATCTGGTATCATAAAACGAAAACGAATGCAATTATCACTTGTGTCTCTTGTAATACGAGTTATTGGTTTATTAAGGCTCTCTCCATTCCACAAAATGCTATTTGGTTGAGAATAATCCGCAAAAAAATTATTGTATTGAGCAGATGGAAAGACATCTGTTGCAAGTGTATTGTCATCATCGTTTCTATCCGCTTCCTCAATGTCATATTTTTGATAATTAGGGTCACAATTTATATTGTAATCACCCTCTTGCTTAACGTGAAATATCAATCCTCCACTATTAGGCACGTATGTATCCCAAGAAGATTGATTTCTGTTTTCAAAAATAAAAAATTCATCTTCATAAGGAGAAGTAATAATATAGGCTTTATTGCTATCCATCAACGGTGGCAAAACATATTCTCCTGCAACTTCTAATGTATCTAATTGCAACCAATTCAAACGATATTTTTCATAAGCCGTGAAAGATGCAGGTGTATTACTATAATTATTGTAACTGCCAGAAGCCATAATACTCCAAGTATTTATTGCCGTCGCTTGTCCACCCGAACCAGCGTAATCAGTATCATACAAGTCTGGAAGGCCTAAAACATGTCCAAATTCATGGCAAATAGTTCCTATTCCATCCATTCCCGAACCCATTTTTTCAGCAGAGCAAGAATAATCCTTTAAACTAACTCCATCAAAGGTTATATTAAATGAATCAGATGGATAAAAATTCCAACGATGAGGCCAAATAGCATCTGTTTCTCCTGTTGAAGCCTCTCCTGCTCCTGCAAAAATAACGTGAACAGCATCTACTATTCCATCATTATTCATATCAAATTGAGAAAAATCTATTTCACTATCTGCTAACGCACATGCTTCCGAAACCATCTCCTTTGGATTCACATCAGAGAAAGAAGGACCTGTTGCACCATAATAAGCCATAGGTTGCGACAAAGTATAAGGACCTACAACAGTAGGATTCAACTCCAATTGCCCAAAAGAAACATCATAATAATAATCTTTCACACTCCCGGTTGCTCCATTACGGCTATATCCCGGTTGAGAAGCCAAAGAATCAAAATCTTCCCTTGTATAAGTAAACGCCCTATCTGCAAAAGAAACTAAAATAATCAACAAATTATTATTTCCTGTAGTAGGATAATTAGTTTCTATTTTTTGAAAAGGCTGTCTTTTTTCAGTTATTTGAGTTTGAGAAAAGGTTAAACGCTTATTTATTGTCAGCAAAAACTCCTGCTCTGTTTTTGTTCTTAGATTTTGATTTGCTGCAAGATGAGTAGATGGCAATAAATTTCCATTAACATCATGGTACGCATAGCAATAATCACCATTTTCATTCAAAAGAAGAGTATATCCATCAAGAGTTCTCCCAAAATTAAGAAATTCATCTCCTATAAGATAATAATCCAACAATCTATTATCAGATTGTCTTTTGCTTTTCATAGTAGTATCAGCAGGAATAGCCATTAGCTGAGAAGAAACAAAGAAAAATATTAGAAAAGCAAAGAAATATTTTACAAAATCAAAGTTTTTTTTCATTTTTTCATTGTATTTACACTTAATTTTTAAGTTGGCAAAAATACGACAAAAATAAATTTTCACAAAATTGAAAGACAAAAAAAAAGGAGCAATTCTTTAAGAACTGCTCCTTAGAATATTATTTTTTAAAATTCTTACTTACTAACAACAAATTTCTTTGTTTGTTTTTCACCATTAACGTTTAAAGTATAGAAATATGTTCCGTTAGCCAAGTTTGCAGTGTTAACGTTTACAGTGTAATTAACACCTGCATTTTGATTTCCTTCTTCCATATTCATAACTACTCTACCCATTAAGTCAGTGATAACGATGCTAACATTACCAGCTTTTTTCAAAGAGTAAGATATTGTAGCATTGTCAGTAGCAGGGTTAGGATAAGCGTTCAATGAAGTAGCAACTGCTATTTCTTCAGATAATGAACGAGTAGATGCATCTCCTACAACCATGTGGATAAGTGGAGTTTTTCCATCGCAATAATCTGACATATAGAAACGACCTCCCCAAGCATAACTTGCTGATGCAGGTAAACCAGGAGTAAACACGATTAAAGAAGTATTTACGTAATCTGTACCAGGTCCAAATGTTCCAATATCTGGATCGTCAGCAGCAATCATAAATCTACCGTTAGAAACCATTCTATAACAAGCAAAATATGTTTCATTTGGTATTAATTCAACACTATTTCTGAAAGGAAGATAGATTGATTTAAATTGATCTGAATAAATAACGTCTAAGTATTCTTCGTTTGTACATAATCCATTATTTAAGTCTGTTGCTTGTAATTCATAAACTTCTGATTCAACAGGAGTATCCCAAGCATCCATAACTTCAATTACACAATCATCTAAAGATGTCATTTCTGGATTAAATTGTCTTAATTTTCCTATAATTTGCACACCAGGCATACAAGAATCTAATGCAGGAACTACTTCAATACCGTTAATATATAAGTCAGTAGTTGTTCGAGTAGCAGTGAAAGGAACACAAACTTCATATCCTGCTCTATTCCATGCAGCTTCGTCTGTCAAATAAGTAAATCCACCTTCTTGTACAAATCCATAAGTCCAATTACCCCATCTTTCAATAAGAACGTTACGGTCTTTTGCCCAACGATAAGAACCATTTAAGTCTGCATCTGGACCAACAACATTATAATAAAGTGTATCATCTAATGCTATTGGAGCATCCATTTCTGATGCTGAAATTGAAGATAAAACAGCGTATGTTCCTGGAGTACCTGAGAATAGCGTATTGCTTGCTGCTTCCATAGCAACGTTTCTTCTTGCTGCATAAACTACGTCAGCACCATCTTCGCTTTCTACAATTGTTTGTGTAGTATTTCTTAATGTATCTGCTTCTGAAAGATTTGAAGCAACAAGTGTATAAACATCTTCTTGTCCTTCTTCTTGAGCAATTTCAACTGAATATACTCCATTGTCAAGTACTGCATCAAAATAGTCTGTTGCACCAGTGTTTTCAACTTCTACAACATACCAAACTGTATCAGGCACCAACACTTCAGGAATTGTGTGATAACCTCCCATTATGTATGTATTTTTCATAATTTCCACTCTATGTTCTGGAGATTCTGCATAAGTAACATCATCAACAAACCAGAAATAAGCGTGAGGTTGACCTTGACTATTTGCAGGAGAAGTAAATCTCAATCTAACATAAGTTAATTGATCTTCTGTTGCTCCTATTGCATTTGCATTTGGAGTATTATTTGGAAGAGTTAATTTTTTCACTCCTTGGAATGCTTCGTTAGAGTTTATTTCTAAACCTCTTACGTTAAATTCTAATGAATCGTAAGTTGTGAATGAAGGATCGTTACTCCATTCTATGAAATAACGTTCTACGTTAAATCTTTGAAAAGCTTGGTTAATGAAAATATCAACACCTCTTGTTCCATTAGCTGCAATCGGGTTATTGAATTGAACATAAGCATCCATAACACCTGTGTGCATGTTATTGTTATGAATAGTTAAAAGGTCAAGATATGCAAATCCATTATCCCAAGTTGCATTTTCATAACCTCTACGTGAATCAAAAATCCACCAACCTTCTGTATCAAGCATCAACCATCCGTTAAGGTAGTCCCCTGCTAAACCAAGCAGACTATTTGTATCAGGTTGAAGATTCCAACCATAACCTGCAACGGTGTGAGCTGCATTTGTTCCAAATGTGTAATCATCTGGATTAGAGAAATCACATAAAACTTCTCTTTCTCCATCTTTTGTTGATAGATTCACATTTTTTTTGCCTTTAATCAACTGTCTTTCTATATTATTCTTGACAGTTTTTTCTGGCATTTGTTGCTCATTCATTCTCATTCCTACTTGTGCGAATAAGCCTGTTGAAGCTAACATCAATGCCAACGCTAATAATGTTCTTTTCATTTTTAATTGTTTTTTGTAAGTAATTAATTATTTTTTCACTTTTAATCGGGTGCAAATATACTACTTTTGTTATTATCTACAAACATTATTAACGATTTTTTGTTTATTTTTTCTCTAATTATCTTACCTTTGCACCAAAATACTAAGAAAAAATGAAGGTACATTTTATTGCTATCGGCGGTAGTGCTATGCATAATCTTGCTATTGCACTAAAACAAAAAGGATATAAAGTAAGTGGTTCTGATGATGAAATTCATGATCCTGCTCTTTCTCGTTTAAAGGCTTATGATTTATTACCAGAATCAATAGGTTGGAATCCAGAAAAAATAACTAATGATTTAGATGCTGTAATTCTTGGTATGCACGCAAAAAGTGATAATCCCGAATTATTAAAAGCAAAAGAATTAGGACTGAAAATATATTCTTATCCTGAATATTTATATGAAGCAAGTAAGGATAAAACACGCATTGTCGTAGGAGGTAGTCACGGAAAGACAACTATTACAGCTATGATTCTTCACGTAATGCAACAACTTGGTATTGAAACAGACTATATGGTAGGAGCGAAACTTGAAGGATTTGATGTAATGGTAAAAATAAGCGATGCCAAATATATGGTATTAGAAGGAGATGAGTACCTTTCATCCCCTATGGATTTACGACCAAAATTTCATCTATACAAACCCAACATTGCAATTATTAACGGAATCGCTTGGGACCATATAAATGTATTTCCAACCTTTGATATATATGTAGAACAATTTAAAATCTTTGCTGACAAGATAGAAGAAAATGGTAGTTTAGTTTATTTTCAAGACGATGAAAACATCACTAAAATTGCAAACAATGCAAGAGCAGACATAAAAAAATTTCCATACAAAGAACTTAGCGAAGATTTAGCAAAACAATATCCTTTGAAAATTTTTGGAAAGCACAACCTAATAAATCTTTCTGCTGCTATGATTGCCCTTGAACAAATAGGTATAAAAAATGAAGATTTTCTTAAAGCAATACAATCTTTCAAAGGAGCATCAAAACGTTTAGAGTTAATAGCAGAAAGTCCTACGCAAGCCTTCTATACTGATTTTGCTCATTCTCCTTCAAAATTAAAAGCAACAGTAGAAGCAATGAAAAACCAATTTACTAATAGAAAATTAACCGCAGTTATGGAATTGCATACTTTTTCTTCTCTTACAAAAGAATTTCTCTCTCAATATAAAGGCTGTATGGATTTAGCGGATAACGCTGCTATCTATTTCAATTCTCATGCACTTGAACTCAAACGTCTTCCAAACCTTGACAAAAATTTAATCTACTCTTGTTTTGCAAAAGAAGGATTACAAGTCTTTACAACAAAAGAAGAAGTTGAAGAATTTGTAATTAACAACAGCCAAAATCAAGAAAACATACTAATGATGTCTTCAGGTAATTTTGGAGGTATAGACTTTAAAGCACTAAGTAAAAAAGTTTTTAAAAACTAATCGGCACAGAAAGTCCGAATCTTTGTTTGTATTGTAAAGTAGAGTTAAAATCCTTATCTATTATTGCTTGAAAGTTAATAAATGCGGTAAGGTATTTGCTTACTTTTATATTTATAAAAACTTCTGTATTTATATCAGTATCTAATAATGGTTTGTGATAATCATAAAATAAATCAAGTTTTACCAAAAGATTAACGTTTTTAAAAATATCTTTTTGATAGAAGAATTTTGCATAGCTACCAAGCGAAAAAAGAGCACATTGACCAATATCAGTAAAGCCAAAAATCTCATTACCTCTCAATCTATTGTCGGTAACAATTGTTGTTTTACCTGCAAGGAAAGAAAGCATTACTGAAAAGCCTTTATTCTTATATTCCCAACCAACCGAAGAAGTAATAGTTATAGGAGAAAGAGGAGCAGAAACTAAATTACCATCTTTAAAACCTTCATCAAATTGTGATTTCAAGTTCATTAACACAGAATAGTTCCAACTCTTTATCATCTTACGAGAATAAATAGAGTTTAATTCTATTTTATCATCACTTTTTTGGAAATCATTTTCAGGATCTTTAAAACCATTACCTGTTTTATCTTGCCAAATCATTCCATAGGCTAATTCCACCGAATTATCCCATTGATTATTACCTTTTTTATAATTATAAAATCCTTTATAAAAAGAAGAAAAAGCAAACGATGAATAACCTCCCGCCGACCAATTAGAAAGAGTCGATTGTTCACTATTTAATAAAATATTATTCTTAATATTCCAATACTTTACAC
>X208_Red_Sheep__coassemble_41_pt1 | contig 11694 bp, 6 predicted proteins | sample X208_Red_Sheep__metabat2_high_PE_002 | metagenome-assembled genome bin X208_Red_Sheep | reverse complement strand
TTGCAGGATTAGGATAAATCTCTATGTTTTCTTCAAGCAATTCAACCGAAACAACGCCACTGTCTAACGAATCAGAAGAAGAATTATTTAAAGCCTTTATAGGACATATGCCTAATGCCATATAAATAGAAGTATCATTAACCTGATCCCAATTAGAACCTGGATATTTTGCCAGATCACAAGTTGGCCAATTTAATTGATCAAAATAAGTCCAATTTCTATGACTTAAACAAGTTTTTACAAACGGTTTATATTTTGTGTTATATCCTGGAGGAATATACATAACATAATTAGAAAGAGAAGTTGTCTCTCCACTTGGCGTAGTTAGATGCATATACGCCAAATCAGTACAATAAACATCTGAATTATAAATCCAAGCAGAGCACAAGCCATGATGCTTAAAGGCAACAAAATAATCTCCATACAAAGTAATTGTATCATCAAAAATACATTCAACAAAAGGATAAAAAAAACCATTATGACCTCCTGGTGTATTTATATAACTTATAAAATCAAAATTAGGATCTCCTGCACTTCCTGATGCAAAAGTTTGGGAATACAATGTTTCCGTTAAATCAGAGTTTAAAATACTCACAGTTATATAATCGACCTCTCTTGCCGGATTATGTATCGGATTAAAGTAAGAGTAAAGAGCCACACCCATGATTCTGACACTATCATTAGCAGCAACTTCATATCTTTGTGCTACTTCTTCTACATAATCAAAAGGACTAATGTTGTATAACTGAGATAAATGCACACCATTATAAGCTAAAACCAATCCTTGTGGTGGCATTGTTTGTCTTTCTAATGAATTATGTATCAATGGTGGGAATATATATTGTTCTAAATAATCATCACCAACCCAAGCTGTATCGTATTGTGCTCTTGACACAAACGATAATAACAATAAAATTACTAATATCTTCTTCATGTTTTTTTATTTTAATTATTATCTATACAATCTATAGTTATATTCTCCGTAAGAACAAGAAAGTTATCTGTTGTCCATGGTAATTGCACCATAAAAGGAGAAGGAATTGTAAAATAATTGTTGGAATGAATAGAATTATTTTGATAAATTTTTACCAACGAATTATCTAAGCAGTTTAGATAAGGTTCAAATATATATTTCGTAGCAAATAATTGCAAATTATTTGATTGAGAGAAAGAATAAGTGCCCGCAACAGCATAATGCTTATTTGAAATCATACTAAAATGATTTATTTTACTTGGAGTGTTAAAACTTTCCATCAAAGTGACATAAGTATTTGTATCAAATGGATTAACATAAGTTATTGTCTGAATTTTCCCAGCACCTGTAAAATATGTATCATTTAACAATAGTAATCTTTTTATTTCAGGAGCATACTCCATCTCCAAAAGTTTATTATCTTTATCATGGCTATAAAGTAATTGAGAAGAATATATACTATCAGTACCTTTTTCATGAATATTTATCATAGCGAAATCCTTTTGTCCATTACTCGCTGAAACAGACACAGCAAACTTGTTTTGTGATATATCTGATATATGAAGAGGGTAACTTTCAGGATTAGAATCAAACACAAAACTTATTCCTGGGAATGTATAAACAAAACTGTTTTCATTTTCTAAAAAATTGCCATTATATTTAAAATATCGTACGACATAACTACTTGTAGAATTAATAACACTTAGTGTGATTAAGTAATTATCATCATAAAACATATCCCATATAATTTCTATAGGTATTGATTGATTAAAAGCAAAAGGATTATAAAAAATAGGTTCAGAATTTCCTAAATTAAAATGGATTAAATGAGAATACGATGAAGGAATACTATTAGAGCCTTCCCCTATTGCACTCACAAGCATATGCCCACTACATACATTTACTAATATTTTTGTTAAATTATCAGCAGTGCCAAGATTTCTATACTCATATGAAGGATTTACTCCATTTATTAAATCATTTACATTAAGACGACCTACAATAGCCATATATTCATCCAAAGGTGTCTTTTGCTTTCCTGAAAACAACAATATATTTTCATAAAATGTAAAATCATTGATAATAATATCTGAAGTATTTAACATAAAAATCTTTTGGTAATTATCATTATTTTTCCACAAAACAAAGCCATAACGATCTACTCCATCTTTTTTCGTTATTCCGACTAAATAATCATTGTTATAGACCTTTACTTTCTGAGCGTAAGCATCAGTAGAAAACTGCGTGTGCAAAGTAACACTATGTGAATTCTGCCAATCTTGTGCTTGCGATTGATTAAAGTGTAGAATATTCAACAAGAATAATACAACACAACTTAATAATAACTTTTTCATAACTTTAAAGATATTTAAATTTACGCTACAAAGTTAAAAGAAAAAAACGAATATTTCAAGTCTTTTCTGTAAAATATTATTTTTTCTCAAAAAAATGAAGGTCGGCGGTGTTGTTTGTTGGCTAATTTAAACATTCAAAAAAAATGTTTCTCCTTTTTCTTTTTATTATTTTTCTTTTTAGTTATTATTTTATTATATATTTATTATTGTATGCACCATGTGCAGAAATAAAGCATAGAAAAGTCATGTTTTTTCTATGCTTTTTGAAATTATTTCTTTGATTTTTGAATTTTTTTCTTTGCTTTATTTTGTGATTAAGCAAATGGCGTAGGCTGAAATGCCTTCGCTTTTGCCTACAAAGCCTAATTTCTCTGTGGTTGTGGCTTTTATTGAAATGTCTTCGGTGTCTATGCCTATGATTTGTGCTAAGCATTCTTGCATTTGAGGAATGTATTTTCCTATTTTTGGGGTTTGAAGGCATATTGTTGAGTCTATGTTGCCGATTTCAAAGCCTTTTGCTCTTACTTTCTCTACACAGTCTTTTAAAAGTTCTTTTGAATCTATGCCTTTGTATTGAATATTTGTATCGGGATATTGAAATCCTATGTCTCTTAGGTTTGCTGCTCCAAGAAGTGCATCGATTATTGCGTGAATTAAGCAATCGGCATCGCTATGTCCTACGGCTTCTAATTCGGAAGCAATCTTTATTCCTCCTAAACAAAGATGTTCACCACTTTTTAATTGGTGAACATCGTATCCTATTCCTGTTTTTATTTTCATTTTTTTATTATAAATCAAAGTTTAAGCCAACTCTAAGTGTGTTTTTCAAAGGATTGTTGTTTAATTGACCTGTTGCAATTAAATAACTAATGTCTAATCCCATTACGTTGTATTTTATTCCTGCTCCAAGTGTTAGATATTGTCTTGCTCCTTTGTTTTTAGCTTCGTAAAAGTAACCTGCTCTTAGTGCTAAGACTTTATTGTACCAATATTCTGCACCAACAGAGAGTGAAATTTCTTGAATTTCTTCTTTAAATCCGTTTGGAGCGTCATAGAAGGATTGAATTGCTCCTTGAAATACTCCTACGTTAGGGTCCATTCCTGCAAAAATATTTCCTGTTGAATCATCGTAAACAGGAGGTGTAGGAACTAATAGTTTGTTGAAGTCCATCATTATGGAAATTTCGTTGAATTGGTCTAATTGTGTGGTATATCTTCCTCCAAGTCTAAGGTTTGCTGGTAGGAATTCGCTATCCATATTATCGGAATAAGAGATTTTAGAACCAAGATTTGAGATTTGTAGTCCTAAGGCGTATTCTGAGGGTTTTTCGGCTTTGATTGCTTTTTGATAATATAAGCCTAAGTCGGCTGCTCCTGCATTTGCTGCGTGAGTAGAGGTTGTTCCAACGTTTTGTCCTTGCGTTAAGTCGGAACGAATGTAGCGTCCTGTTAGTGAAATTGCGAAGTTTTCGTTTAGTTTCATTGTGTAAGCTAAGTCCATTGCAAATTCGTTTGGCTTATATGTGCCTGTTGCCATTCCTTCGTTGTCAAAAAAGTCTATTGAGCCAAGAGAAAAATAGGTTAAAGAGGCTCCTAATGTACTTCTTTCATTAAGTTTGTAATATCCTCCAAGGTATAGTAACTCTATGTCGGATACTAATTCTCTTAACCAAGGAGAGTATGTGAATGAAACTCCTGTTTGATTTTGCATAAAGGCTAATTTAGCGGCGTTCCAGTGCAAAGAGTTTGCGTCAGGTTTGCTTGCAACACCCACATCGCCCATTGCTCCACTTCTTGCATCGGGTGCTATTATCAATAAAGGAACTCCTGTTGATACTATTCTTGCTCCATCGGTTACTTTACCAGATAGTTGATCTATATTGTCATTATCTAATCTTTGTGCAAAAAGACTATTTCCTAAAATAAGAATTGCTACTACTAAAAGAATTTTTTTCATTACCTAATTTTTATTTTTTTTACCAATCTTAAACGATATTATTTTTGTTTTATTATTTATTCCTATTGAAAATGATGATTTTTTGTATTGGAGTTGTGATTTTGTCTGTTTGTGTTTTGATTTGCATTCTGCAAAAGTAAATGCCGTTTGATAGTTTTTCTCCTCCTTCTGTTGTGCCTTCCCAAGTTATTGGTCCAATGCTATAAGTGCCAATGTAAGGGGTTGCGTCTATGTTTGTTATTAGCCTGCCGTCTTGATTGAATATTTGCAATTCGGCTCTTTGTATTGTAGAGGGTTGATTGTGTTGAAGAATTATTTGTGTGTTGTCGCTAAATGGATTAGGATAGTTTTTTAATTTCATTACATTTCCTTCTTCTGAGGAATTAACAACAAAGTTTATTGTTGCATCTGAGGAAAAATTAAAAATATTCCAAACTTTCAAACTAAGGGTATGTTCGCCCTCAGAAAGATTGTTGAATGGAAATGTGATTGTTCCTTTGTTTGGATTGATGGAATCTACTTCAAAGTAATCGTTTAGCACAAAGGTGTTTGCAGCATTGTCTAATCGTGCCATAATGTCGTGTCCAAGTCCACTTCCTACGGTGTTTATTGCTATTTGATCGCTAATGATTGCAAAAAGTTTTGGATTTTCATCTGTGATTCCTCCATTTATGAAATTAGTGTCGTTGATGTAAAGTGATATTTGAGGACGAGTCTCTTCTATAACTACGCTTGTGTCTATTCCTCCTATGAGGAAATCATCGCAATAGCCTGCTGCATCTGTTTTATCGGTTTGTGCATAGAAACTAAGCTTTCCTTTGCCATAGTTGTAGGCTATGTCTTTTGGAACGGTAAGGGTGTAGGTGAATTTTCCGTTTTCTACGTTTGTGATTCCTTTGTGTAGAATGTTTTTTTGTTGTTCAAACTCTATGTCAGTGTTCAATCCTTCGTTGTCAAGTGTATAATAATTACTTGCTTTGTCTAAAAGGGTTATTTCTATCTTTCCATTAAAGTCTTGTATTATGTTGTTTGTGTGATCGGTTACCACGCCTTCTATTGTCATTTGTGAAAGTGCTTTTATTGTGTCGGGAGAAGTTTGATTTATTTCTTTGTTGTTGATTTTTGTTGTTTGAATGTTATATTCGGGAAGGTCTATTCTTAATGCAGGGTCGCCAAAAAGTCCAAAACTTCTTTCTTCTACTACAAGGGTTGTGGCGTTTTTGGCTTTCATAAACATCTCTCCAAAGGTTAAGCCTTTGTTGTTTTCTTTTATCACTGCATATCTGTGTATATTTGTGTTGATTTCGTTTCTTGAAGGTATTTTTCTTGAAGCCGAAATTAAGGCTATGCCTCCTCCGTTTTGGGAAGAAAGAATAAATTCGCCTGCTGATTGTTTGTCAATCATATCAAAACGAGTAAATTCGCAAGTTGAGGTGATTACAATAGGTAAGGAATAATAGTTATCCCAACTTGTTATGTCGGTTATTGTGATTAGTCTTTCGCTTGAGAGGTGATCCTCTGAGCCGTGTCCTACATAGTTGAATAAAAGACAGCCTTTTTTCATTCTTTGATTGATTGCTTTTGAGGCATCGGGGTATGTTGCTCCCGATGAAGAGGCGTATTGCTTGTAAGCATCGGAATAAATCTTTTCTACGTTGAGTATAGGGTTTGTTTCTTTTATTTCGTAATAGATAGTCTCTGCATTGTCGATAAAATAACGCTCTCCCCAAGTGTCTGCATCGTCTGCGGTTAGGGTTATGTTGTTTCTCCAAGAGCCAAGTTTACCTTTTGCAAGGTCTTCTTTTGATATGTATCTTCTACATTTGTTTAAAAAATTATTTGCTTCACTTTCATTGTTGCAAGGTATTCTTCCAATTCCTATTTTTAGGGTGTCGATTATGCTTCCTTTTGAATAAGGAGATAAATATCCTATCGGGTCATCTGTTGTGTATGATGTGCCTGCGTCAATTATAGAGTTGATGGATTGATAGGTTGGAATAAAATTATTATTCATTCCTAAAATGTTTTTATTGTCAAATGTGCCATCGCCAAATAAAAGAATGTTTTTTGGTGCTTTGCCTTCTGAGGAGTATTTGTTGTAAAGCATACGTGCTAATTCTCTTATGGCAAGAAAATCTTTTGTTCCTGATGAAAATTCGTTATAGACTTGCAAGGTTGTTGCTATATTAACTGTAATTCCATCATATTCTCTGTGAAGTTGTGCAAGGCTATCGGCTTGTTGTTTAAATTCGGGTGCTGTAACTATTATAAAATCGGTAGGACCCCAAGCATGTAGGTTTTGATTTTCTACTTTGCCTTTTAGAATAGGTGTAGGAAATGAGGTAGATGAAAAAATATAAAGTGTTCTTAAAGTGTCGTTTGGAATAATTACTCTTAACTCGTTGTTATCACCTCTTTGAAAATCTGTTATTGAATAAATATCGTTTTGATTTGTTACGTCCCAAATCTTAATGTTGTTTGTTCTAACGTTTTCTACTACATAGCAAGTTTTTTTGTTTAACTCTTCGCTTTTGTTTGAATAAATCTTTAAGGCAGAGTTGTTGAAACGTAATTTTTTTGTGTAATTAACTAATATATAGTCTAATCTACCTTTATCAACGTTGCTATTGCCATTGAATTGTAATAAAAGGGTAGGGGATTCGTTTGATATAGTTGTGTAAAACTCTTTTGTGCTTAATTGTGCTGCGTAATCATCGTGCTTAGATGTTATATTAACTTGCCCAATCTCTGTGCTACCAATTTTACAAGTGAATGAAACAGGATTAGAACTTTCATTTGCAAGACAAAGAGTTATTTTAGTAGGGTGTTGATTTGAAATGCCTTGCAAAGATAAAGGAAATGAATTTTGATTTGAAGACATAGAGAAACTTTCTCCAAACCAATTTCTTCCAGAGCCTAAAAGATTTACTAATTCTCGTTTATGAAGAAAGAAATCTTTTGCAAATCTGCTTTCTTCTGCATTTTCGCTTTCAATAGATTCTCTTTCTGTAATTCTTTTCTTTTCGCCAATAGAGGAATCAAAGGTGATAAAATATGTAGATACATCAGAGTATGGGTGGATTGTAAAATAAAAACTATTGTTTGGTGTATCAAATTCATATTTTATTGTGGATTTTGCATAAAACAAGACATATTTTTCTTGTTTGTTTACATAAATTGCTTTTTCTGTTAAATCGGATTGAGTGTAATTGCTATTAGTGTCGCTAATTGCTCCTTCGCAATTTCCCCATATTGATAAATTGTCAAAATTTATTTCCTCTTCTTCTACTCCCAAAGCAAGAAAATCGTTGTAAGTCAATTTGTAAATATTGTTTGATGGAATATTTACATAATACCAATTTCCAGAAGAAAGAACTGATGAATCAGGATAATTTATTGTTTGTGAAACACAAAATCCTGTTTGAAAAATTATCGCTAAAATTAAAATAAATCTTTTCATAATTATTATAACATTATTTTTGCGGTTTTATTGTTTGTCGCGGCTTTATTGTGGAAAATGTTTTAACATGTTTCTTTTTTATTTTTAATTTTTTCTTAATATTATTTTATTATTATTATATTATTGTGTCTCTCACAGATACTGTTGTGTCTCTCACAGATACTGTTGAGTCTCTCACAGAGACTATTAAAGCATAGAAAGAATTATTTTTTTTCTTTGCTTTATTTTAATGTAACAAAGAAATAATTTTTAAAATCTTTAACTTTGTGAAACATAATGCTATTTTGTCAGTATAATAGGATTAGAAAGTGGTAAAAAAAATAAAAAAAATGCAGAAACTTTCTCTATTTGCATTTTTTTTTGTAATATTGCCAACTCAAATTAGGCTAATTTTATAGTAAAAAACGAAGAATAATTATAAGAAATATGAAGAAAAGAATATTGTCTCTTGTGGTTGCTTTGGTGTTTGCTTGTTCTTTTGCACAAGCCCAAGATCCACATTTTTCGCAATTCTATGCTAATCCACTATATACAAATCCTGCATTAGCTGGTTCAGCAGTTTGTCCAAGAGTTGCTTTGTCTTACAGAGATCAATGGCCAACTTTGGGAGCGTTTAAAACGTTTTCTGCAAGTTATGATCAATATTTTGATGCTCTTGCGGGGGGTGTGGGTGTTACCATAATGAGTGATATGCAAAGCGAGTTTTATCGTACAAATGTTGCTTCGTTAATTTATTCTCTACGTTTGAAATTAACTAACGATATTTTCCTTAATTTGGCTGCACAAGCAAGTGTAACAAATAGAAGTTTGGATTGGGATCAACTTTCTTTCCCTGATATGATTGATCCAAGATATGGTTTTATTTATTCTACGATGGCGGCTCGTCCAGAAGATTTATCACATACTTTTGTGGATTTTGGAGCTGCTTTTGTATTGTATGGAGAGAATTGGTACATAGGTGGAGCAGCAAATAATTTAACAAGACCTAATGATGGCTTTATTTCTTATAATAGAATTCCTATGCGTTTTACAGCAAATGGAGGAATAAAACTTAATTTGAGTAGAGATAAAAGAAGAACAAATGCTTTCTTTGGCGCTCCTATTATTTCGCCAAATGTAATTTATAGTTATCAAGGAGGATTCCAAATGTTAAATTATGGATTGTATTTGGATTGGAGTCCATTCATTGTTGGAACTTGGTATAGACAATCAATAGGTTTTGATAATTCAGACGCGTTAGTTCTATTGTTTGGTGTTCAATATGAAAATATTAAAATTGGATATAGTTACGATATAACGGTGTCAGAATTGTCAAATGCATCGGGTGGAGCTCACGAAATATCTCTTGGAATGCAACTTCCTTGTCCAGAAAAACGTAAAAAGATAAAAGCAATTAAGTGTCCATCATTTTAATTGAAAGAAAAATTTAGAAATAATTTAAAATTAAAGATATGAATAAGGTATTGATCAGTAAATTAGTCCTTTGTTTTGGAATTATTGTATTGTTTGCAAATTGTAAAGGATCAGACCAATCTGCTACAACAGGCTGGGATTATGATAATCCTGAATGGGGTGGGTTTGAATCTGCAAATGGTGAAGACCAAATGACTCCTCCGGGAATGGTATTTATAGAAGGTGGTTCTTTTGTAATGGGACAAACTACCGATAATGTAAGATACGAATGGCATAACCAACCTAAGAGAGTAACTGTTTCGTCTTTCTATATGGATGAATGTGAAATAACTAATTTAGATTACAGAGAGTATCTTTATTGGTTGAATAGAGTTTATGGAAATGATTATCCAGAAGTTTATCAAAAGGCTTTGCCTGATACATTGGTGTGGCGTTCAAAGTTGAGCTACAATGAACCAATGGTTGATTATTATTTACGTCATTCTTCTTGGGCAGATTATCCTGTTGTAGGAGTTAGTTGGTTACAAGCTAACGAATATTGCTCTTGGAGAACAGATAGAGTAAACGAGAGAATACTTGTCGATGCAGGTTTCTTGGAAATGATGGACGATCAACAATCAGGTGAAAATGTTTTCACAACAGATGCTTATTATGCGGGACAATATGAAGGTATTGTTGGAGTTGAAATGGAAGACTTAAACCCTAATGGCGAAGGATTTAGAAAAGTGAAAATGGAAGATGGTATTTTATTGCCTCGTTTCCGTTTGCCAACCGAAGCTGAGTGGGAGTTTGCTGCTCTATCATTAGTGGGAAATACAGTAGAGGAAAGAATAGTGGAAAGAAGAATCTATCCATGGAACGGACATATAGTAAGAACAGCGGAAAAGAAATATTATGGTCAAATGATGGCAAACTTCAAACGTAGTAGAGGAGATGCTATGGGTGTTGCAAGTGCGTTGAATGATCATTGGGAATACACTGCTCCTGTTATGTTCTATTTTCCTAACGATTATGGCTTATATAATATGGCTGGAAACGTTGCAGAATGGGTTATGGACGTATATAGAGTTAGCACAGGTGTTGATTCAAAAGGTATAAACCCTTATAGAGGTAACGTTTATATGACAAAAGTTACAGATTCTGATGGAATGATAGCCGAAAAAGACTCTTTGGGTAGAATATCTTATAGAGCTGTTACAGTAGAAGAAAATATAAATAGAAGAAATTATCGTCAATCAGATAATATTAACTATCTTGACGGAGATTTGGCTTCTCAATTACGCGATAGTTGGGCTACTACACCTGAGGAAGGCGAAGAAGAAGGTGGATATGAAGAAGAAAGCGGCGAAGAAGGTGCAGAAGTAGAAGTTAAAAAGGAAACAAGTGATATGTATGCTTACGAACAAAGATCTATGGTTGATGATAAGGCACGTGTAGTTAAGGGTGGATCTTGGAAAGATAGAGCATTTTACTTAAGTCCTGGACAAAGAAGATTCTTAGATCAAGCACAAAGTACCGATTGGATAGGATTCCGTTGTGCAATGGATAGAATGGGTTCAAGAGAATTATAATGCGATTTAGTTGCATAAGGAAATAATAAGAAATCCCTTCCTTTCTGAGGAAAGGGATTTTCTTTTTTTGTTGCTAAAACGTTATGATTGTAAAAAAGATAGAAGAAATCCTAAATCATTTTAATAAAAGACAATTCTCTCCTGTGTATTTGCTAACGGGGGAAGAGAATTATTATATTGATTTGTTAACTTCAAAATTTGAAGAAGAAATCTTAGATGAAGCAGAAAGGGATTTTAATTTTACAACTCTTTATGGTCTTGAAACTAATGCTAAGGAAATATGTTCTTTTGCTAAGCAATATCCTATGATGAGTGAAAAAAGACTGATTGTTGTAAAGGAATTTCAGCAAATGGACAAAAAAGAATTGTCTCCACTTAGTTTTTATGTGGAAAAACCTTTGGATTCTACGATTTTAGTGCTCGTTAATAAAAATAAGACAATTGATAAAAAGTTTTCAGATAAAGTAAATAAATCTGGAATAATATTTGAAAGTGCGAAACTTTACGAAAACAAAGTAATTCCTTGGATAGATAAATATGTAAGGGATAAAAGGTTTTCAATAGAGAATTCTGCAACAAATTTAATTTTTGAGTGTCTTGGTAATAATCTTCAAAAAATTGCCAATGAGATAGATAAAATGTCTATCAACTTAAAGGAAGGGACTCAAATAACTCAGTCTGATGTAGCAAATCATATAGGGGTAAACAAAGATTATAATATATTTGAATTACAAAATGCAATAGGAAGATTAAATCATACTAAAATTAACAGAATAGTTGATTATTTACTTTCTAATACAAATGAAAATCCTATACAGGCAATGTTGCCAAATTTATTTGCTTATTTTGTGAAAATAGCAATAGTTTCTCAACTCAAAGACAAAACAAACGAAAGTGTAGTTTCTGCAATAGGTGTTTCGCCTTATTTTGCAAAAGATTATATCTATGCTTCGCAAATATTTTCT
>X208_Red_Sheep__coassemble_40_pt1 | contig 11870 bp, 12 predicted proteins | sample X208_Red_Sheep__metabat2_high_PE_002 | metagenome-assembled genome bin X208_Red_Sheep | reverse complement strand
GAACTACCTCAACTAATCAATGTATTAAAAGGAGATATGAGTTTTGTAGGTCCACGCCCTGAGGTAAGACGATATGTGGATTTGTATTCTGAGGAGCAAATGAAAGTTTTAAGCGTAAGACCCGGTATAACAGACCCTGCTTCTATTAAATACAGAAACGAAAACGATATTCTTTCCTCAGCGAGCAATCCTGAAGAATATTACATTCAACACATAATGCCCGATAAACTCAAAATCAACATTGATTACATTAACACGAGAACCTTTTTCAAAGACATTAAAATTATTTTTCAAACAATATTTGGATAATACAAAGTAATAAAAAAAGAAAGGGAGGAAATATCCTCCCTTTTATTGTTTTAATCCATAAATGGATAAGTGAAATCTGTTGGTGGCACAAGGGTTTCTTTTATACAACGAGGAGATACCCAACGATAAAGATTAAGTTCAGAACCTGCCTTATCATTTGTACCTGAGTTTCTTGCTCCTCCAAACGGTTGATTACCTACTACCGCTCCTGTTGGTTTATCATTGATGTAGAAATTACCTGCACTATATCTTAATTTATTCATTGCAGTTGCTATATCGTAGCGTGAATGTGCAAAGATAGAACCTGTCAAAGCATAAGGTGAGGTATTATCGCATAATTCTAAGGTTTCTTCATATTTATCTGCATCATATAAGTAAATTGTGATAACAGGTCCGAACAATTCGGTTTCCATAGTTGCATAATGAGGGTTAGAAGTAAGAATTATAGTTGGAGAAATGAAGTATCCAACACTCTTGTCGCATTTTCCTCCTAATACCACTTGAGCATCAGCATCTGTTTTTGCTTTTTCTATGTAAGAAGCAATGTTATCAAAGGATTTTTCATCTATTACAGAGTTCATAAATACTCCCATTTCCATTGAAGAACCTATTTTTATCTTTTGTGCCATTTCTTTTATGTAAGAGAAGGTTTCGTCCCATATTTCTTTTGGCACATATGCTCTTGATGCTGCGGAACATTTTTGTCCTTGATATTCAAAAGCACCTCTTACTATTGCAACTGCTAATTGTTTAGGATTTGCAGAAGAATGAGCAAAGATAAAGTCTTTTCCTCCTGTTTCTCCTACGATTTTTGGATAAGTTTTATAGTTATTTATATTGTCTCCTATCAATTTCCAAAAGTTATTAAAAGTACGAGTTGAACCTGTGAAGTGAACACCTGCTAAATCCTTTGATGAAAAACATACATCTGAGATAACACTTCCATCTCCTGGCACAAAATTGATTACTCCGTCAGGAACACCTGCTTCTTGTAAGATTTTCATTAAGTAATAGTTTGAAAGAACTGCTGTTGTAGCAGGTTTCCAAACTGTAACATTACCCATAAGAACAGGAGATATATTAAGGTTACAAGCAATAGAAGTAAAGTTAAAAGGAGATATTGCATAAACAAATCCTTCCAATCCTCTATATTCCAATCTATTTATTGCAGAGTTGTCGCTCAAAGGTTGTTGTGCATAAATCTTTGATGCATAATGAACATTGAAACGAAGAAAATCTATTGTCTCACATGCAGAATCTATTTCTGCTTGAAAAGGATTTTTTCCTTGTCCAAGCATTGTTGCAGCGTTAATTACATAACGATATTTACCTGCTAAGAGTTCTGCTGCTCTTAACATAATGCTACAACGGTCTATCCAATGAACATTTTCCCATTGTTTTCTTGCTTCAAGTGCCGCTTCAATTGCTTTTTGCACTGTTTCTTTGTCTGCTTTATGAAATTTTGCAAGAACATGTGAATGTTCTGTTGGCATAACTACCTCAGATACATTACCTGTCCTTATCTTTTTTCCATTTATTATTATAGGAATTTCTATACATTGATTATACTGTTTTTCCAATTCTTTAGATAGTAATTCCCTTTCTTTTGAACCTTTTGCGTATGAGAAAACAGGTTCATTTTTTGGTTGATTAAAGAAAAATGTTGCATTGTTCATAATCTTAATGGTATTGATTTGTAAATAATAGTTGCAAATGTATATATTTTTTTCATTGCATCAAAAGAAAAAACCGTAAATTTGCAGAAATTTTTTTTAGAGATGAAAACAAAATTAAAATTTTCTATTACTACAACTGAAACATCTATACACCCCTATGAGGTAAGTGTGTTAGGAATTGTATCGGTTCATACCAATTTTACTTTCGTTGCAAGAGTTAATCGTTTTTCTAAATACAATTTCTATAAGAGTGAGGATTTTGAGATATGGAAAAAAATCAAAAAAAGTCTCATTGGTTTTACTGCTTATCACTATCATTACAAAGAAAAACTCAGCGATATTATTATAGTAAATACAAAAAATGAAAATAACGAAACTTTAATTAACGATTGGAAGAATTATAACTATGTTGTAATTGTTTTTGGAAGAGATAATAAGGAAATAATAAAAGAGGTACACAATAGCATTAAGGAAAATATAACTTACGGAGAGGTTTTAAGTTTAGAGGAAGAAACTGTAAGCGAAACTGTAAATCAAGTAATGCAAATGGATATGTTTTCACAAGCACAATGCGTTACAACAGTTAAAACAACTAAACAAGGTTTAGGTGCAGAAACCTTAGATAACTTTTTAGTTGCAATAGAAGATTACTTAGTAAAGGTAAATAAAAGATGAGAAATAACTATTTTTTAAAAAAATTGATTGTTTTAGTTTGTCTTGCTATTTTTTCACTAAATGTATCAGGGCAAGACAAACTTTTATCAATGAAAATGATATATTCTGTCCCTATAATGAAGGGAGAAATTAAGTCCTCTGCTCAAAAAGATTCTATTGAATATAGTTATATTGTTGATAAGAGGTTTTGGTGGCAAACCTTTGACAAAATTATTTCTAAAAGTCAAACTCCTTATGACACGTTAGTCAATCGTTTTTCTAAAACATTGAAAGAAAACCTTAAAAAAGAGTTTACCACCCAAGAAGTAAAGAATTTGATTGATAACAACGTAAAAAAGATTGAATTTGAGGAGAAATGGTTTTACGATACAAAGACTATGCTTATTAAAAGTGAGGTAGTTGCTTTTCAACCTATAATTACAATTGATTCCATAGTACTTGAAGGAGAAGAATTAGCAATCAAAGAGATTTTTTCTTATCCTTTGGGGTGGTTTAAACCAAATCAAGTAAGCAAAAAAAGCGATAAAGTAATTATTGCAAGCAATATAGAGTTTACCATGCCTATATACAATCCTATTGCTTATCAATACTTCTTTAATCATTTAGAAGCGGAATATTCTTTACCATTTTTAGATATGCTTCTTGCCAATGCACAAAACAATAAAATAAAAACCTACGAAATGCCCTCATCTTCTACTTCTCTTAATGCGATTGAAGTCCTTAAACGCTTGGAACACCAAGAAAGAGAAACTATTGTAGAGGAAGATTCCTTGGGAAATATTACAGAAAAAGACACTATAATGAAAATAAAATACACTTCAGAAGAAATTGATTACTTTCGTTTTGGGCAAAAATGGATATTTGATTTAGAGAGTTTAACTTTCTCAAAACAAATCAACTATTTTGCACCTATTATAAAACTAACCTCTTCTAATGGAGAGTTTAGAGGTTACTATCCTTTGTTTTACATACGAAAAGACTAAGTTATGAAAAAGACTATAATAATATTGCTTTTGATAATCAGCATTGGAGTAAAGGCACAAAGTTTTGGACAACACTCTATTGAACATCAATTTCAAAAAGTGGGAGTTTTCAATCCTCAATGGGAAATTGAACAAGTTTTAAACCCAAAGAAATATGAACATCTTACAGGTTATTTTAGAGAAATGTTAGCAGAAACAATTCTATCTGCTGTAAAAGAAAATAGAGTAAAGATATACGATGAAAGAAAACGTGAAATAAACTTAGACACCGTTATAAAATCAATCATAGATTTTGAAAAACAACACTTTAACATAACCTTAGGAAAAGATTCTGTGTTTTCATATATAAAGAAATATGTTTGTGCTTATCAATTTGAAGAGTTTGTTGATTACAACTATGAAAATGTTTCCCTTAGCAAAAAAGTAAAAGCATATTGTCCTTATTTAGTAAGATACAAGAGTTTTTCTTCGCCTCAAATAGACACTGTTCAATTGCCTTTATTTTGGATTTTCCCTCAGGAAAGCACAGATAAAAAAGAAATTAAGTTATTAGAAATTCCCGACACCTTACAATGTCTTCAAGAATTAAAATACCCTGTTCAAATGCCTTTCTCTACAAGTTTGTTTTCTAAGATAAACAAAGATGAAATCAAGGTTTACAAATCTGATGGAGAGGAATTTTCCACTAAAAAAGAAATAGAAAAACTCTTTGTAATGGAAAACTCATACGTCTATTTTGATGAACAAACCGAAACAGAAAAAATAATGAAAGGATATTCAGATATAATTCCTGAGGACATAATTGCACTAAGAATTGGAGAGAAATGGAGTATCAATCCCATAACATTAGAAATTTTTAAGAAGATATATTTTTACTTGCCTTTATATCAATTTGATGAAAAAACATTTACTCAATTAGGTATAAGGGTTTACAATAAGAATTAAAACAATGAGAGAAAAACTTTCAATGCAACAATTAGGGAGAATATCTGTTGATGAATATAAATCCTCAGAAAAATCCCCTTTAATAATAATTGCAGATAATGTTAGAAGTATGCATAATGTAGGAAGCATATTTCGCACAAGTGATGCTTTTCTTGTAGAAAAAATTTATTTGTGTGGCATAACTCCTACCCCTCCTCACAGAGAAATTCAAAAGACTGCACTTGGTGCAACAGAGAGTGTAGATTGGCAATATGCAGAAAACACCTTGGATGTGGTAAATCAACTAAAAAAAGAAGGGTGGACAATTCTTGCCTTGGAGCAAACAACAAATAGTGTAATGCTTGATGAACTCAAAATAGAGAAAGGAGAAAAAATTGCAATAGTTTTAGGCAACGAAGTAGAGGGAGTAAATCAAGAAGTGATAAATCTTTGCCACAAAGCAGTGGAAATTCCTCAATTTGGCACAAAACACTCCTTTAATGTATCGGTTTCTTGTGGAATTATGCTATGGCAGGTTTATCTTTGTTTAAAATAAAAAATAAATTCAAAGAAATAAAAAAATAAAACAAAGGAATATTTTCTTAAATCAAAGAGAAAATATTCCTTTTCTTTTTATAGTCCTAATTCTTGTTTTATTCTTTCTATTTTTTCAAAAGCAATTGTTTGAAGAGTTTCTACTTCGCCTTTGTCTTTCATTGGGATTACTATGCTGAAATAGAATTTGATTTTAGGTTCTGTGCCACTTGGACGAACAGATACTTTACTTCCGCTTTTCAATAGGTATTGTAGCACGTTAGATTTTGGTAATTGTGTTTTTTCTGTGTCTAAGTAGTCTATTATTTCAACAACCTCATCGTTATCTAACTGCTTTGGAGGATTGTTTCTAAAATCCATCATCATTTTTTGAATTTCTTCTGCTCCTGTTTTGCCTTTACGTGTGATAGATACTTGTTTTTCTTGGAAGAATCCATACTTTGTGTAAAGTTGAAGTAAGAAATCATATAGGTTTGTGCCTTCTTCTTTTAAGCAAGCAACCATTTCTGCCAATATACAGCAGGCAGAAACAGCATCTTTATCTCTTACGAAATCGCCTATTAGGTATCCAAAACTTTCTTCTCCTCCTCCTATGTATCTTTTCTTTCCTTCGTGTTCTCTAATCTTTGAGGCAATGTGTTTAAATCCTGTAAGTACATTGAAGTATTCAACAGAGAAATCCTCTGCAATTCTGTTTATTAAGTCGGTTGTTACTACTGTTTTTATTATGTATTCGTTTCCTTTTAGTGCGTTTGCATTTTTGTTGGCAGAAAGAAGATAGTAGGTTAGTAAACTTGCTGTTTGATTTCCGTTTAGTATAATCCATTCTCCTTTATTGTCTTTTACTGCTATTGCTTCACGGTCTGCATCGGGGTCTGTTGCTAAAAGCATATCGGCATCTATTTCTTTTGCAAGTTTTATGCCCATTTCAAGTGCCGCAGGTTCTTCTGGATTTGGAGAAACGCAGGTAGGGAAATTTCCATCGGGGATTGATTGTTCTTTTACACAGATTACGTTTTCAAATCCGTATGCTTTCAATGCTTTTGGCACCAAGGAAATTCCTGTTCCGTGAAGTGGAGTATAGACAATCTTTAAGTCTTTTTGTTTTTTTATGCACTGGCTATTGATTGATATGGATTTAATTTTTTCAAGGTAGATTTTATCCATATCTTCTCCAATGATTGTGATATTTTTATCGTCATCTTGCATTTTAACTTGCGATAAGTCTGTTATTGCATTTACTTTTTCTATCACTAATTCATCGTGTGGTGAGGTTAATTGTGCTCCATCGTTCCAATATGCTTTGTATCCGTTGTATTCTTTTGGGTTATGTGAAGCGGTAAGCATTACTCCTGCATCTGCTTTTAGTTCTCTGACTGCAAAAGATAACTCAGGCGTTGGGCGAATGTCTTCAAAAAGATATACTTTAAAACCATTTGCTGCCATAACTCTTGCTGTTATTTTTGCAAACTCACGACTGTTGTTTCTGCTGTCGTATGATATTACGGTTTTTATTTGTTTTCCTGGATTGTTTTCTGCAATGTAGTTACAGAATCCTTGTGTTGTCATTGCAACAATGTATTTATTCATACGATTTGTTCCAATGCCCATTATACCTCTTAATCCTCCTGTTCCAAATTCTAATGTTCTATAAAAGGCATCGTTAAATTCGTTTACATTGTTTTCTCTTAGAGAGATTATCTCTTGCTTTGCTTGCTCATCTATGCTTGTGTTTAACCACTTTTCTGCATTTATTGCAGCATTCTTATCAATTTGTATCATAATTGTTTATTTTTTCTTTTTGGTTAAATAGTTTTCTGCTTCTTTGTTGCCTAATTGTGCGGATTTTTTAATGTAATCCATTCCTTTTTTGCGGTTTCTCTTAATTTTTTTACCGTCAATGTATTCTTTTCCTAAGATGTAATAGGTTTGAGATTGTTCTATGTTTTTTATATCTAACAAATCTTTAATTTCTCCTGTTCTTTGATAGGTGTCAATTGCCACTACTTCTTTTGCATAAGGACAATCTTGATTTGCTGATTTCTTATACCAATTTATTGCTTCGCTTCGTTTCTTTTCTCCATAGAATCCGTTTTCTAATAGAAATCCTTTTACGTATTGAGCAACGGGAAGATTTTTTTCAAGCGGGAGTTCTATTAGTTTTGATGCTTTTTGATAGTCAGGAGCAATGCTTTGTCCTATTATATATATGTAAGCAAGGTTTTGCATTGCATAAATTTCTTTTTGCTCTACTGCTTTTTCGTACCAATACTTTGCTTCTACTAAATCTTTTGCTATTACATCGCCTTCAAAATAAAAGTCTCCTACTCTTCTGCAAGAAAACGCATCTCCTCTTTCGGCACAAATTCTATACCACAAGTATGCACGTGATTTATTTTCTACTACCCCTTCTCCTTCGTCAAACATTTTTGCAACTTTTAATTGAGATAATTCATTACCTCTTTCTGCTGCTTGAAGATAATAACTAAATGCTAATCGTTTGTTTTGAGTACAGCCTTTTCCTTCTTCATACATTGTGCCAAGTGCGTAACAAGAGGCAAGATGATTCTTTTCTGCTGCTCGTTTATACCAAACAAATGCATTGGAATAGCTTTGTATTTGTCCTATTCCTTTGTAATATTGAGTTGCTAATTCATATTGAGCTTCTGTATTGCCATTTTTTGCTTTCAACAAAAGGTTTTGACATTGTGCTTCGATGCCAAAACAAAATAAAAGACAAAGTCCTAATAATATTTTTTTCATATAATTCTTATTGTTCATATCTCCACAATTGGTTTTCGTTCCAGAATTGCATTGCTGTCGGGTATCCGTTGTTAAATGCTAACTTTACATAGTTTACTCCTTGTGCAATGTTCTTTTTTACTCCTTCTCCAAAATAGAGCATCTTTCCTATTTTGAATTGAGCCTTTGCAAGTCCGCCTTCATCTGCTGCTTTTTTAAACCATTCGTATGCAGTAGGCAAATGTTTTGCTACTCCAACTCCTTGTTCGTACATTTCGCCAAGACAAAAATATGCTTCTGCATTTTTATGCTCTGCTGCTAAGTTGAAATACTTAAATGCTAAGTGTGCATTTTGCTTTACATCAACTCCATAGTAATAAAGCTCTGCCAAAGCCATTATTGCCTTAGGGTGATTTTGCTCTGCTGCTTTTTGATACCATTCAATCGCTTTTGAAATATCCTTAGGCATTCTATCTGCTCTTTCATACATTTTTCCAAGTCGATATTGTGCATTAGGATTTCCTTGTTCGGCATCTCTAATAAAGGTTTGTGCAAAAGTATTTAATCCAAAAACTATTGCTAATAATGTAATTAAAAGTCTTTTTATCATATCTAAATTTATTTTCTCTTTGATTTAAAAGGCAAAATTAAGCTTTTTTTACAAATATTCAACTATTACCTCTTTCATATACTTCTTTTCAAGCACTTCAACTAAGCGTTTTATTACACTTTTACGCAATGCAATCTCCACAGGTAAGTCTGGCTCATGGTGTGCAGGATTTATTTTTGTTCCTACCAAGAGATGGATTTCATCACTATTCAATAGTTGTTCAGCTATCCTATCTGCTGGACCATTTCCAAAGTTATTATTCCCTGTTGCATTTGTTAGAAGTGTTATTACTTTATTTAGAGTCAATACTCCTTCGGTTACTAAATCTAATCCTTTCATTTTGCTCATCGGAGGCAGAGTTGAATCCATATTTTCATAGTCATCAATGATTTCTACTCCTAAATGTTTTGAAAAAATTTCTGCAGTAGTTGCACCAGATACGATTTTATATCCCTCAAACGCCTTTACTTTTTCTACATACTCTGCATCTTTACTCACATCGCAAGGAGGACCTGTAGCAATTATTGTTTTTCTTGGATTTCTAAAATAAATAACTGCACAACTCGTGTCATCTTTTGAAGAAAACTTATCATTACTATACGCTTTATTTACTACACGTTGAGCAAGCTTTGTTGCAGAAATATATCTCTCGTTCAAAATCGTATCTTTCACATATTCCACATACGCATCTCTGCCCCAACCTAAAAGCATATCATCATTACCCATTCCAGATTGAGTTACACCATCAGAAATAAAGATAATTCTATCTTCCTTCATTGGTTTAAAACTACAAGTCATTATCTCTTGACTTCTTCCCTGCCCATCAATATTTTCAAGCAATAAACAATTCCATTCAGGTTCAAAAACATTACCTCCTCTCATAATAAGGCAAAGGGGATTGTCATATTCAAGAATATTTACCTCACTATTATGTACATCAACTATTGTAAAAGTAGCATAACTCGTTTTTCTCTCGCTACAAATCGGCAATGTATCCATAATTATATTAGCAATAGTTTGTGCATCTTTATGTTCTTCTGCAAAATTTATTGCCATAGTAGAAGTAAGCGTAGCAAGAACGTTTGCTTTCACGCCATGCCCCATTCCATCTGCTAAAACAGCCAGCGTTCTGTTTTCTTCCTTTAAGCGTTTTGAAATAAAAACATCTCCACAAATAAACTCTCCTTTGTGATTCTTTTGAAAACAAGCCGTTTCAACGTGAAATCTATTTTTAACTTCCATAATAATTATGTGTTTTGCATATCTACAAACTTCAAAGTGTTGATTAGAATTTTTGGGTACGATGTTGAAAAGTCGTCAATTCCTATTTTGTTAAAGCTATTGTTAATGCTATTTTTAATCCCTTGCAAAGCAATTTGTGCAATTTGTTTTTTAGCGAATTTTAATATACTTTCACCTTGATAAACGACACAATATTTTGAAAGCACTTGCAATTTTTCTTCATACAAATCTTGATGAATTAAAACCGATGCTAAGTTAAAATTATTTAATTGTTCTTTTGCCAAAAAGTATTCTTTTGAAACATGAATATTTATTTTGTCATCAGAGTTTAGAATTGCATTTTCTTTAAAAATAATTGCTTTATAAGGAATTCCAAACAACAAAGCATGTTTGTTATACTCCATTATCAATTCAATAAATCTTTCAAATTGAGAAGTTTTGGAATTAAGTACAAACATTATTTCATTACCTAAAAATTTTATTTCTAAGTCTTCTATTTCGTTTTTTATTTTTACAAGTTGATTTGCAATATTATCAATTCTTATTCTTAACAAATCATTTCCTCCTTCTAAGGTTATTTGTTCAAAATTAAGAAGTTGCAAAATACAAACATAGTTTTCTCTATTAGTCATCGTTTTTTCTTTTATTGCTAAACGTTCCAATCTTGCATTTGTTGTGCTATTATCTCTTCAACCCTTGCAATTGCGGTGTTTAAATCATCATTACAAACCACATAATCAAAATTTTCAGAAAGTGATATTTCCATTTTTGCTCTTGATAGTCTTTCTTTTAAAGTTTCTTCGCTTTCTGTATTACGATTTCTAAGCCTTTTTTCTAATTCCTCTATACTTGGTGGCATTATAAATATAGAACAAGCCTGTTGTTGTAAGATTTTTTTTATGTTTACACCACCTTTCACATCTATATCAAAGATTACAAACTTACCTTGATTCCAAATTCTATCTAACTCCGATTTAAACGTTCCGTAATACTTACCTTGATAAACCTCTTCCCATTCAATAAAATCACCCTTCTCTATATGCTCTCTCATTTTCTCGGGAGTAATGAAATAATAATCCACCCCATCTTTTTCTCCCTCACGAGCAGGACGAGTTGTTGCCGATATAGAAAAGCTAAACTTATCTTTCATTCTCTCCAATATCGGTTTAAGAATAGTTGTCTTTCCACTACCCGAAGGAGCCGAAAAAATAAATACCCCTTTTTTCATTTCTATTTTTTAAATCGCTTTTGTACCAAATTTTCAAGAGTAGTATATGCCATTGATTCCTTAATCCATTTTCTTTTTAGACGGTTTTCTTCTATCACAACCATAGATAAATCCACGCTTGTAGCGTCATTTAACAAATTTATAAAGTTTGTGTATTCTTTTAAGTCGCCTGAAAACAACTCATTGATAAACATAAATTTTTCACTCACTCCTATTGCTGTACGAAGGTCGCTTCTATTCTTATTTTCAAAAGCCTCAGCAATCGAAGGTTGAGATTTGAACAAATCAAGCGTTGTATATTCTTCTTTTTTAGTTTGTTTAGGTTCATTATCCTTCATTATGTTGTTGTGAAGATAATCTAAAACAGAAGCACTCTTTGTTTGGACAGATTCTTGCTCTTGCTTAGGTTCTTCAATCACTATTTCAGGTTCCTTAACCTCAGAATTTTCTTGCTCAATCTCTATTATTTCTTCTTGTTCTTGCTCTTTTTCTTCTTCTACTTGTAGGAGAATTTCTTCTTGTTTCTCTTCCTGAGGAATTTCTTCTTGTTCTTGCTCAATTACAACTTCCTCTTTTTCTGAAATTTCCTCTATTATTTCTTGCTCTACCTTTGGTTCAATATCCAAAATCTCCTCTTTCACAATAGGAGTCTCTACAATAGTTTCTTGATAATCAGAAGTGAGAAGAAAATCATACATTTCTCTCATTCTTTGTCTTAAAACATCTACGTCTAATTCAGAGATAATTTCGCTTTTGCATACTCTTTGACACGCTTTGGTCATATTCTCCGATAAAGAGAGTAATTTTTGCTGAAAACTATTCATATTCCGTTATCTTTTTTTAAAAAATTACTATTGAAAATCGTTGTAAAATTACTAATTTTTTCTGACACTGAAATAAATCAAAGAAATAATTTAATTTTTCAA
>X208_Red_Sheep__coassemble_39_pt1 | contig 11983 bp, 8 predicted proteins | sample X208_Red_Sheep__metabat2_high_PE_002 | metagenome-assembled genome bin X208_Red_Sheep | reverse complement strand
GTATAGATCCTAATATTATATTCTTTTGCTATACTTGCTGCAGTTATTGGGTCAATTGCACCCATATTATTCACTCCATCGGTTATTAGAATGATAACTTTGCTTTTCGTTTTTGTATCTTTAACTCTATTTATCGCTGTTGCAAGTCCATCCCCTATTGCTGTTCCGTCATCAATTTGCCCACTTTCTGTTGAGGAGAGAAGATCTAACAAAACTTTGTGGTCAATTGTTGAAGGACATTTTGTATAGGCTTCGCCTGCGAAAACAACTATTCCTATGTTATCGCTTTTCCTATTTTCAATAAATTCTTTAGCCACATTTTTTGCAGACTCTAATCTGTTTGGTTTAAAGTCTTCTGCCAACATGGAATTAGAAACATCTAATGCTAAAGCAATATCTATTCCTTCAATGCTTTTTTCATCGGTTGAGGAACTTAATTGAGGTCTTGCAATTGCTATTATAACAAGTGCAACTGCTAACATCCTTAAATAATCTGGCAATTTCCTCAATCTTAATTTAAGAGTTTTTCTTGCCAATGAGAACTGGGAAATGTCAGAATAAATAATGGTTGTTGCCCTTCTTTTATCGTAATATCTTTGAAAAAGGAACATCAAAGGAAGTAGCAATAAAAGCAATAGCAAATAAGGATATTGAAAACTTAGGTTATTTATCAGATTCATTTGACTCTATTTCTTCTTTTGTATTTATAACAAACTCTTTTGCTTCTAAAAGCGTATTTTTATCAATCATTTGATTTGTTTCATATTTTGCAAACTTAACCAAATCTGATGTGGTGAATATTTTTTCCAATAGAGAGTAATTGTTTTGCGAGATATTATTATTCAGCTTTACTTGTGAAAGAATTTCACTACTTGTCATCTCTGAGGCAAATATTCTGAATCTTTCCTCCAAGTAAACCCAAATAATTTCTGTCAATTCTGTATAATATTGTTTTTGAAGATTTTGTTCACTTAGTTTTTTCTTGGATAAATCTTCTAAAGATTGTAAAGCTTTGATATGAGGTGGTATTTGAGGTTCTTTTTTTACTATTTCAGGTGTTTCTATATTTAGTTTTTTCTTTTTCATATACCATATCAAGAAATACACTCCTACTCCTATTACTATAATAGCCAACAATACGTATATTATAGGTAACATTTCTTTAAAGGAAAATTTCTCTTCAAGTACTGGTTTTATATCTTTAATTTCTATTTTGTTGGTATCTATTGGATATTCTAATATTTCTATTTCAGTAGGTAATACTGCAAAATATTTATCTTCACTATTTCCCACTTTTACAAAAACTCCATCTCCTATATTTCTCTTTCCACTTATGAAACTTATATAGTATTGTTTGTATCTTAAATACTGCTTATTGTTCTCTGTAACTGTATCTATTATTGTGTTTTGTAATTCTAAAGTATCACTATTACTCTTGTTTACAATAAGGGTTTGTGATTTTGAGTCAAAGGGTACTTTAAATGTAAACTCTATTCTATCGCCAATGTTGTAGGCTTTTTTATCCAATACACCTATCACCGTTTGTGATTGCAAACTACCAAAACCAATAATAGTCAATAAAATAAGAATTATTATGTTTTTGATTTTCATTTTATGCTTTACCTCTTTTTGAAAACAATTTTATTAACGATTTTATGTAATCCTCCGATGCCATTATTTGAACACTATCAACGCCATATTTAGTAAATTTAGCCAAGTTCTCACTTTGTACACTATATCTTTGTTTCACAAAATTTTCCCTTGTAATTTTATCTGATGTATCAATCCATTTCAATTGTTTTGTTTCCGCATCTTCAAATTGTACTAAGCCTACATTCGGCATTTCAAACTCTCTTCTATCGTTTACAAAGATTGCTGTTAAATCATGACGCTTTGCCGCTATTTGTAGGCTATCATCAAACTTCCCAAGGCAATCTGTTATCATAAAACAACTTGCTCGTTTTTTTATAACATTACTTAAAAAGACTAATGGCAAAGAAAAATTTGTTCCTCCCTCACTTTTACGAAACAAGAGTAACTCTCTAATAATTGTTAGTATGTGAGAAACTCCTTTTTTAGGGGGAATGTATTTTTCTACTTTATCTGAAAAAAGGATTACACCTACCTTATCATTATTATGTATGGCCGAGAATGATAAAACAGCGGCTATTTCAGTTATTATTTCGGATTTTAATGATTGTTCGCTACCAAAGAATGTTGAACCGCTGACATCTATCAATAGCATAACGGTTAGTTCTCTTTCTTCTTCGTAAACTTTTACAAAGGGTTTATTATTTCTTGCAGTAACGTTCCAATCAATGTTTCTTATTTCATCTCCGTAAGCATACTCTCTCACTTCGCTAAAAGTCATACCCTTTCCTTTAAAGGCACTATGATATTGCCCTGCAAAAACTTCTTGTGAAAGACGTCTTGCCCTAATTTCTATTCGGTGAACTTTTTTTAATATTTCTTCGGTGGACATATCTTTTTACGGAACATCTATTCTGTTTATAATTTCTGTAATTATATCTTCCGATTTAATATTTTCTGCCTCTGCCTCATAGGTTAAACCTACTCTATGACGCATTACATCTAAGCATATACTTCTTACGTCTTCTGGAATTACATACCCTCTTCTTCTAACAAAGGCTAAAGCTCTTGATGCTAAGGCTAAATTGATAGTTGCACGAGGCGAAGCTCCATAGTTTATTAAAGATTTTAATTTTCCAAGACCATATTCTTCTGGATAACGTGTTGCGAAAACTATGTCAGTAATATAATTTTCTATTTTAGCATCTAAATAGACTTCTTTTACTATTTCCCTTGCTCTAAGAATGTCTTTAATAGAAATTATAGGAGTTATTGATGTTTTTTTCGCAGCTATTTGTGTTCTTAATATTTCCTTTTCTTCTTCTTTGTTTGGATAATTTATAACTACTTTCATCATAAATCTATCCATTTGAGCCTCTGGTAAGGGGTAAGTACCTTCTTGTTCAATTGGATTTTGGGTTGCAAGTACTAAAAACGGCTCTTCCAATTTATAGGTCTCTTCTCCTATCGTTACTTGTCTTTCTTGCATTGCTTCTAACAATGCTGACTGAACTTTTGCTGGGGCTCTGTTTATTTCATCTGCCAAAACAAAGTTTGAAAACACTGGTCCTTTTTTAACAGTAAAAGCCTCTTCTCTCTGAGAATAAATCATCGTCCCTGTAACATCAGCAGGTAATAAATCTGGTGTAAATTGTATTCTACTAAACTTTGCATTTATTGTTTTAGCCAAAGCAGTTATTGCTTGCGTTTTTGCTAAACCAGGAACACCTTCAAGTAATATGTGACCATCTGCCAATAACGCAATTATCAATCTTTCAACCATATTCTTTTGTCCCACAATAACTTTTGAAATTTCAAAATTCATTGCATCAACAAAAGCACTTTCTTGTTCAATTCTTTTATTTAACTCTATTATATCCATAATTATATAGTATAAATCACCTTATTTGAGAGTAGAAACGTTATTTCCTCTCCATTTATTATAAACTTGAACTTGCAAAGTTAAGAAATATTAAAATAATTCTTTGTTTTAGCAAAATTATTTCTTTGTGATAATGGATTATCTCTTTGTTTTATTTTTTTTATTTTTTGGTTTTTTACTTAAAATATTTTGGTGCATTATTATTTTTTTGTACTTTTGCCAACTTAAAAGATGAAAAGTTTAATAATATTTAGAAATAAAGAAAAGTAAGTTATGAAAAGCAGAAAGTTACTCTTAAGTTTAGCAGTGTTCTTTCTTGTTGGGGCTTTCGCTCCAGCTAAGGCTACTCCATTTGTAGAAGGAGAAGGAGAAGAAGGTACAGAACCAACTATCACTGGTTGGCACCAAATAGGTCCAAACAATGTAGCAGGACGTGTACGTACCTTAATGTTTGATAAATTCAACGATGACGTTATCTATGCGTGTTCACCATCAGGTGGATTGTTTGTCAGCGTAAACGACGGAAACAATTGGCAAGAAATACCTCTTGGAGAAGGAGAAAATCGTTCTTACGTTGCAACATCAATAGCACAAGATGAAAACGGAAAGCTTTATGTTGGAACAGGAGAAGGCTTTTATTCTGAATCAGAAGCTGGTAAAAAACATTTCAAAACAGGTTTAATTGGAAACGGTGTTTATGAATCAAACTCTTTTGAAAAGAATTGGGCAGCAAACCTTCAATCTGATGAAGAAAAATATCAATACATTGCAAACAACATCACTTTCACTCAAATGCCAGGCACAGCTCCTGAAAAATATGACATAACGGATGAATGGAGCTATATTAACGATATGGCATTTGTTGGAGGAAAATTATTCGTTGCAACAAAGAATGCAGGTTTACGAGTATATGACGTTGCAAGCAACTCTTGGACAAACAAAGAAATCATCGCAGGAAACTCTATGGTTAATGTTACAGACATTAAAGTTTCCTCTAATGGGAAAATAGCCGTTGCTTATGTAGATGCAGGCGATGCAGCGGTAGCAATAGCAAACGATGCTGACTCAGCATTTTCTAATTCATTAACAAAAGAAAAAATTGGATTAGCTAACGAAGATTTCATCAATAAAATAGAGTTATCATTCTGTATAAATAATGCAGATAAGCTTTATGCTTTAATGGGATATTACAAATCATTAGGAAATGGAGCTTACACTTCTTACGAGGCAATATATAGACAAATTGAAAATGACAATTGGGAAGCAGCTACTTCAGGTTCACTTTACCTTGGAACAAGCAATGGAATGTCTATAGCAATTAACGATAGGGATGAAGAACTTATATATGCAGGAGGTTATTCTCTAATATCTGGTTTTGATGCTAATAATGACCCTATTTTTTACTACAATACAATTGCGAGCAGTGGAGCAGAAAGAAATAGTGGCAGTTTCGTGCCAGCAGGAATTCACGCAATAGCATTTGAACCTAATCCACAAACAGCTGAAGATTCAATAAAAATTTATCTTGCAACAGACGCTGGAGTATATATCTACAAACAAGATCCATTAACTCAATTTGTACAATGGCATGCTTGCAACAAAGGATTGTTGAGTTCTCAATACTATAACATAGCATCAACAAATGATGGAGCAATATTTGGAGCAGCAGAAAGCAATGCTATTAGTTATATACCAACACCAAGTACAGAAGCGAAATCTGCGGAAACTATTTGGTCTCCTAATAGCACTGGTTACGATGCAATAGCAAGTCAAATTGACCCTTATGCAATCCCAACTGGAAGTAATGTTTTAGCATCTGCTATTCATCAATCTTTACCAACAGTTAAAAAACCTGTTGTACTAGCTAGGCCGTATATGGCAATAACAAGAACATATAGCGATAACAACGATTACGAATCAATAAACGACCAAACTTGGAACTATGGATTTGGCACAGAACTATCATTTATGCATCCAAATATAACATCTTCTTCTGAAAAAGCTCCTTATGTTGCACCAATGGCGTTATGGGAATCATTTAATGCGCCAGAAGCAATAAGAGATATAGTTTATTTAAAGTTAAATGATAAACTTACAATAAGAAGAAACGGAACAAACTACATGTATAGTCATGGATTTGAATTAAAAGATGGAGACTCTGCAATAGTTCAAAGTACAAACCTTGGATATCCATTCTTCTTTATATTCACAGCAGAAAGATTTGGAACAGTTGTTTCTGAATACACAGGGGAAGAAGTTTTGAATTTAACAACAACTCAAGACACTGCAATAGAAGTAGCAAACCCTATAAGAAGTAGATTATTTGTTGCCGGAGCAAATGGTTTATATGTGTGCAATGAACCTATAAATTTCACAAAAACATTCCAAACCAACAATCCGAACTCACTTCCTTGGGTAAAACTATTTCATTTCATTTCATCTGAAGAGGGAAAACATCAACTAAGAACTATATCGCCTTCGATAGACGGAAATACAGTGTTGATTTCAGTTGATATAAACCAAACAAACAATACCAATACCAATGCCATAACAAAACTTTATAGAATATCTGGATTAAATCAATATAATTTAAGTCTTGTAAATTCTGGAAACGAATCATTCGTAGGAGCGCCAAACGATGCCATGAAATTTGATGCAGTTGAAATCGCGTCATTTGAAAGAAGTGTTTCTTCAATAGTTTACGCAGATAACGAAACAGCAATAGTAACTCTTCAAGGATATGCACCAGAAGCAAATATTTACAGAGTAGGAAACTTAAACGCTGAAAATGTTGAAGACATTACATTCACAGAAATAACATTAGGAGAAAACTTACAAAAACCTGTGTACACAGCATTAGTAGAAAAAGTAAGCACTGACGGAAAAACAGTTTACGTAGGAACAGATGATGGAGTTTACAAAACAACTGACTACACAGCATCAAACGTTGTTTGGACAAAAGAAGAAGCATTCCCTTCAGTTCCTGTTTACGACTTATTCCAACAACAACAAAACTTACCAGAAATTCAATTCACAACTTACATAGCAACAAACGCTCAAAACAACGTTTACAATGCTACAAAATATCCAGGAGCAATTTACGCAGCAACTTACGGAAAAGGATTATTTATGAACTATGACAACATCACAGAAGAAAGACCAGAACCTGTAAGTTTAAATTCAGCAGAACAAATAGCAACAACAAACATTGATTTATATCCAAATCCAGCACAAAACAGAACAACACTAAGCTACAGCTTAAACTCTTCATCAAATGTTACACTTAACATATTTGATATGAACGGAAGATTAATATCAAGCTTAGACAAAGGACGTCAATCAGCAGGATTACACACACAAGAAATAGCATTATCAGGCTTAGACAAAGGTGTGTATATGATACAAATCATAACAAACAACGCAACACAATCATCTAAATTGATAGTTCAATAATAGAGATTACAAAACGAAATAGGACGAAGTTGCAAAGCTTCGTCCTATTTTTTTATACTACTAACAATAAGAAATATATTTTTCAGTTATAATATATTATGAAGAAATATTTTTTAGCAATCAGCATATTGATAATATCAAGCCTTACAACAAAAGCACAAATTGGAGGCAATGCAATTTATTCCGTACTATCCTTACACCCCTCGGCAAAAACAGCAGCCTTAGGCTTAGACTTTCTACCATGTTTTAGCGATGATATTACAGCGATTATCAACAATCCCTCAACACTTAGAAAAGAAAATCACAACGACATAGGAATTACATACACCACACTATTCTCTGGCATCAATCAAGCCTCACTTGCATACAGCCACACCCTTGATAAAATAGGAAGTTTAGCCCTTGGAGTGCAATATTTAAACTATGGCAGTTTCGATATGACAGAAGAAAACGGCGATGTAGTAGGAAAATTTGCAGCAGCCGATTATGTCTTCACACTATCTTGGGGGAAAATGTTAGATAGCAACGTTTACATTGGAGCAAACCTAAAACCTGTTTTCTCACAATACGAAAGTTACAATTCTTTCGCTTTGGCAATAGACCTTGCCGCAAGTTACCAATCCACCGATCGCACTTGGGCCATTTCACTTATGGCAAGAAATATGGGAAAGCAAATAAAAAAATTAGCAAACGAAGACTTCTCCCTACCCTTTGACCTACAACTTGCAGCAAGCAAGAAATTAGCACACGCACCCTTAACAATATACGGAGCAATCACCAACCTACACAAATGGAATCTAAGAGAAGACGACCCATTGAACCCAAGAGACGAAATAGACCTTAACGGAGAGGTTACAAAAGAGAATAAATTTGTAGGAATACTTGACAACACATTCCGACACCTACAAATAGGAGTGGAATTTGCACCCTCAAAATATTTTTACATAGCAGCAGGCTATTCATGGAAACAAAACAGAGAAATGTACCTTAAAGACGCATTCTCACTTGCAGGCTTATCCTACGGAATTGGCATAAACTACTCACGCTTCCGCCTTTGCTACTCACGAAACGAATATCACCGCTACGGAGCTCCTAATTACATAAGCCTTATAGTGCAATTATAATTTCATTGCGTTAAAAACACCCTCCAACTGCCCTCTTTTTCGCCACGTTCTACATACTTTTTTTGAATCAATCGGCAAAGTAATTTTTGAATTGAGTTAATACTAATACCCGTTATCTCTTTCATTCCTGCAAGAGTCAAAGATGGTTGAGAGAGCATAGCATTTAAAATTTTTGTATAATTAGAAGTCCTAAATAAAATCCTCTCTCCATCATACCACCACACATTTTCATTTTTCTCACTTACAAACAACACATCATTATACACCTCATTAGCCACAATATTATTAAAATATTTTAAAAAAGGACGAATATTCTTAATATCAGCATAAGCACCATCGCTTGGTATAGGGCCAAGTTCGAGATCTGTTTGATGCAAAGCCTCCAGATATTCATTTTTATTACGACTTCTAACAACAATCATAGGATAATTATGACGAGATAAAATAAAGTTTACCATTAGTCGAGCGATACGACCATTACCATCTTCAAATGGGTGAATGCGTATATACCTATAATGAAACAAAGCAGCTAATTCCACAGGCGAAAGCACTCCTTCTTGTTCTGCATTATTATACCAATCCACCAAATCCCTCATCAAAATAGGTGTTTCTTCGGGTGAAGCATAGTCAAAACGAGTTCCATATCGAGTAATAACACTATTAGGACGTGTCTTATATTGTCCTGCATGTATCACATAACTTGACTGAACGCCGTTTGGCAAATTCACAAACACAGAATAATCTTCTCGAAGTAAAGTTTTATGCAAAGTTTTAATAAAATTTTGCGTTAGTGGCATTTGTTTTAATTTTGCTTCCTCTTGCACCATTCTTAAACCCACATTACTTGCCGTCATTTCTTGTACATCACGCACATCAGCCTCTCCAATTATTTTACCAAAAAGCAATAATATTTCAGTTTGACCATAAGTTAGCGTATTTCCCTCCAAGTGATTGCTATTGTAATTAAAGTCCACAGTAAATCTTCGACTAAGTCTCTCTTTGTCTTTCTCAGATAAAGGTTGCAAACACTGCCATGCAGCCAACGCTTTCTTTACATTAAGATATTTCATACAAAAACTTTTAAACTTTAAACACTGCAAAAATACAAAAAGTTGCAAAAAAGGGTGTAACATTACACCTTTTTTTGTTTTTTTAACAACGTCTAAATTACTATAAACAAGCAATGCGATTATATATCTTAATAATAAAAACACGATTATGATATATATATTTAATGATTATTTAATGTAAACTTAACAAATACCTTAAAGACGCATTCTCACTTGCAGGCTTATCCTACGGAATCGGCATAAACTATTCACGCTTCCGCCTTTGCTACTCACGAAACGAATATCACCGCTACGGAGCCCCTAATTACATAAGCCTTATAATTAAGATTTAAAAATAAAACAAAGACTCAAGAGTATTTTTCGCTAAGTTTGGCAAATAAATCATTAAATATTTCGTTAAAAGTAATAAATATCTTACTTTTGCAAACACATTAAGCGATGAGAACAAGAATTGATATGAGTAAATTAAAGAATCTTCCTACTTTTGAGGAGGTTTTGGTTGAGCAATATGGGGAAAAGGGCAGTGTTTCAAGAGATGAATTTGACGCAAAGGCTCTTGCGTGGTATTATGCTGAGGTTTTGAAAAATGCACGCAAAGCAGCAGGAATCACACAACAACAACTCGCAGACAAAATCGGCAAAAAACGTGAATATATTGCAATGTTGGAAAAAGGAGAAACCGATATGCAACTCTCTACCTTTATCTTAATTTCCGAAGCCGTAGGATTAAAATTTGCATTGACCTATTAGTAAAAATAAAACAAAGAAAATAAAAAACAAAAACGCTCGTAAGTCAAAATAAAACTAAGACTCACGAGCGTTTTTCTTTATATTATAAAATCAATCCCTATTCCTCTCCCCAAATCTTGATAGTTCCATCACCTGAACCGCTGATTATGCGACTACCATCGGGACTATATGCTATAGAATAGATACTTCCTGAATGTCCCTCTAAAGTTTGAAGACACTCTCCTGTGTTTGCATTCCATATCTTAATAGTTTTATCATCTGAACCGCTGATAATTTTTGTGCCATCGGGACTATATGCTACGGAATTAACACTATTAGAATGTCCTTCTAAGTTTTTAAGACATTCTCCTGTGTTTGTATCCCATATCTTAATGACACAATTAGAGTTCCATCTAGGATATTTATTTGAATGACTTCTTAAATTAAATTTATCAGATCCACTAACAATATAATTTCCATCGGGACTATATGCTAAAGAATTAACAAGAGAAGAATGTCCCTTTAAGGTTTGAAGACTCTTTCCTGTCTTCAGATCAATCATACCAATAATATTATCATACGAACTACCAATAATTCTTTGTCCATCTGGACTAAACGCTATTGATGAAATAAAACCTAAGCGATTTTTCAAGATTTTAAGACATACACCCGTACTTGCTTCCCATATTTGTATACCTAAACCTGTACTACTAACAATATATTTTCCATCAGGACTATATATAACAGATTCTAAGCTATTTTGTCCCCTTAATATTTTTATATATTTTCCTGTACTTACATCCCATATCTTTATAGGTCTTGTGGAAGATGAAGCACTAATAAAATATTTTCCAAAAGGACTATACGATAAAATATCCACCTCTCTAGTATGACCACTCTTTATAGTTTTAAGACATTCACCAGTATTTGCATCCCACATTTTAATATTTTTATCTGACAAACCACTTATAATATATTTTCCATCTGGGCTATATGCTACTGAACATACTCTGCCAGAATCCACATTCAACGTTTTAAGGCATTTAAACTTAGTTACGTCTATCTCTTCTTTAATATTTTTCTTATATTCTTTGATTTCATCCAATATAGCGTAGAGTTTTGCTTCAATACTACTTAATATATCTTTATCTGTTTTCATATTTAATTAGTTTTTATTTTATATTATTTCTTATAATGTAAACATACAAAATTTATTATCTACTCCATTCCCCATATCTTAATAGTTTTATCTCCTGAACCACTAATAATATATTTTCCATCTAGGCTATACGCTACAGAATAAATATCATACGTATGCCCTTCTAAAGTTTTAATACACTTGCCATTATTCACATCCCATATCTTAATGGTTTTGTCTCCCGAACCACTAATAACATATTTTCCATCAGGACTATAAGACACCGAACGAAGTTCTAAATAATGCCCTTTTAAAGTTTTAACACACTCACCTGTATCAATTTCCCATATTTTTAAAGTATCATCTACAGAACCACTAACAATATATTTTCCATCTGGGCTATACGCTACAGATTCAACAAAATTTAAATGTCCTTTTAAAGTTATATAACATTTTCCCGTATTAATATCCCATATTTTTACTGTTTTATCCTCAGAACCACTTGCAATATATTTCCCATTAGGACTATAAGATACAGATCTTGCCCATTTACGTTTACGTTCTCTTATAGTTGTTATAACATGCGCCGTTTCTACACAATATACTTCAATCGTTCCATCCCATAAACCAGTAACAAAACTTTTTCCGTCAATACTATATGCTACACACTCAACACCACCATAATATGCGTCTATGGTTTTTAAACATTCTCCTGTGATTGCATCCCATATTTTAATATTATAATCATATGAACCACTGACAATAAATTTTCCATCAGGACTAAATGCTACAGAAGTAACTTCTTTTGAATGTCCCTCTAAGGTTTTAAGACACTCTCCTGTGGTTGCGTCCCATATCTTAATGGTTTTATCATGCGAACCGCTGATAATTTTTGTACCATCGGGACTATATGCTAAGGAAGAGACCCAATCTGTATGTCCCTCAAAGGTTTTAAGGCATTTAAACTTGGTTACGTCTATTTTCTTTTCAAAGGATT
>X208_Red_Sheep__coassemble_38_pt1 | contig 12113 bp, 8 predicted proteins | sample X208_Red_Sheep__metabat2_high_PE_002 | metagenome-assembled genome bin X208_Red_Sheep | reverse complement strand
ATCAAATGATAAAATAGAAAGTGTTTGTTCATATGATATGAAAGGAGTAATGGTTTCAAAATCAAAAACTAATAATATAAAAATTCCTAAGATTGGGTCGTATTTACTTCGGTTTGAAATTAACAATGAAATATATTCACGTAAGATTATTTATTTAAAATAAATAGAAAATTTTTATAAGAAACAGTCTTTTTTGTATTTTTGTAGTTTGATAAAATAGACAATAAATAAAATGGAAAGAAAAGTAAGAGTTAGATTTGCCCCTTCTCCAACAGGGCCATTGCACATTGGTGGAGTTAGAACGGCTTTGTATAATTATTTATTTGCAAAACAAAATGGTGGTGACTTTATTCTAAGAATAGAGGATACCGATCAAACAAGATTTGTTGAAGGAGCTGAGGATTATATAGTAGAATCATTCAAATGGTTAGGCTTGAAACTTGACGAAGGCGTAGGAATAGGTGGAGAATATGGACCTTACAAGCAGTCAGATAGAAAGGAATTATATAGAAAATATGCTTTAGAACTTGTAGAAAAAGATTGGGCATATTATGCCTTTGATACACCAGAAGAATTAGATGTTTTGCGAAAGCAATACGAAAGTGAAAAAAAGAATTTTCAATACGACTGTAACACAAGAAAAGGGTTAAAAAATTCTTTGACACTTTCAAAAGAAGAGGTTGAAGATTTATTGAATCAAGGCGTTGCTTACGTTATAAGATTTAAGTTTCCAGAAAATGAGGATATTCATCTTGATGATTTGATAAGAGGACATGTTAAAATGAATTCTTCTTTGTTAGATGATAAAGTCTTGTACAAATCCGATGGAATGCCGACATATCATTTAGCAAACATTGTTGATGATCATTTAATGAAAATCTCTCATGTTATTAGGGGGGAAGAATGGTTGCCTTCTTGCCCTTTACACGTTATGTTGTATAAAGCTTTTGGTTGGGAAGATACTATGCCTCAATTTGCTCACTTACCATTACTATTAAAACCTGATGGCAACGGAAAATTATCAAAAAGAGATGGAGACAGATTAGGTTTCCCTGTATTCCCTTTACAATGGACCGATCCAAAATCAAAAGAAATATCTTCAGGATATAGAGAAAGTGGATATTTACCAGAAGCCGTTATCAATATGTTGGCTTTATTGGGGTGGAATTCAGGAACTGAACAAGAGATATTCTCATTAGAAGAATTGGTGAAGATATTTTCCATTGATAGAATCTCTAAACACGGAGCTAAATTTGATTTAGAAAAAGCTAAATGGTTTAATCATCAGTATTTGCAAACGGTGGAAGATGATAAATTGGCTCAAGAATTCATTAAAGATTTAAAATCAAGAAATATAGACTCTCCTTTGAATAAGGTCAAAAGTATTGTCAGCTTGGTAAAAGAAAGATGTAATTTTGTAAAAGACTTTTGGGATAATAGCGATTACTTCTTTGTCGCTCCTAATACTTATGCTGAAAAAGCTTTAAAGAAGCGTTGGAAAGAAGGTACAAGTGAAAGAATGTGTATTATCGTTGAAAAAATGAATGAAATAGAAGATAATTCTTCTTGGGCTGATAATGCCGAAGAATTTTTGATGAAATACATAGCGGAAAATGAATTGAATATGGGACAAATTATGAATTCTATTCGTTTAGCAGTAGTTGGAGATACAAAAGGAGTTAATATGGTGGATATAATGCGAATATTAGGTAAACAGGAAATTATATCTAGAATAACAACAGCAGCAGAGAGAATAAACTTATAAGTGAAAATAAGTACTATAAATATTATAGGAAGAGGTAATGTCGCTTTTCATTATCACAAAATAATGAAAGAAAAGGGGTATGAAGTTAGAATAATTCCTTCTCGTAAAGAATTTGTTTTAGATGATGTGGAAAGCGATGTTGTTATAATTGCCGTGAAAGATGATGCAATAAGAGAAGTTTTAAATAGATTACCAAGAGTCAAAACTTTATTATTGCATACTTCTGGATTTACTCCATCTGAAATTTTATCACAAAAAGCGGATAATTATGGTTGTCTTTATCCTTTACAGTCTTTAAATAAGAAAAAGAATATCGATTTTTTGAAAGTACCTTTATGTTTTTATGTAAATAATGAAGATTATTTGGAATGTTTAAAGGCTTTTGCTGAAAGTCTTTCTGTATTAACTTGTTTTTTGTCTGATGAACAACGACAATATCTTCATATATCAGCAGTATTTGCAAATAATTTTACTAATCATTTATTTGGTATTTCAAAAGAAATTTTGGATAGAAATAACATTCCGTTTGAAATGCTATTTCCTATTATTGATAGAACAATAGAAAATCTAAAAACGTCTGATGATATATTTTCTTTACAAACAGGGCCTGCTGTAAGAGGAGATGTGAGTATTATTAACCAGCATATAGAACGCCTTTCTGACAGAGAAAGAGAAATATATTTAGCAATTAACAAGAGTATTGTTGATTATCATAAACGTCAATTATGAAAAAGATAGTAGTTTTAACAGGAGCAGGAATAAGTCAAGAAAGTGGTATAAAAACATTTCGAGATAGTGATGGCTTATGGGAAAATCATAGGATTGAAGATGTTGCAACTTTTGAAGCGTGGAAAAGAAATCCGGATTTGGTTAGAAGTTTTTATAATCAAAGAAGGAAGGAACTCTATAATGTAGAGCCAAATGAGGGACATAAACAGTTATTGCGGTTAGAAAAAACCTTTGAATTGCAAATAATAACTCAAAATGTAGATGATTTACATGAAAGAGTTGGTTGTAAAAATGTTCTTCATTTACATGGAGAATTAAAAAAGGTTTGTAGTGAAGTGGATTCTCGTGATGTAAGATTGCTTGAAGGCTGGGAACTTACTGAAGATATGAAGGATAATTACGGTAGACCTCTGCGACCATATATAGTTTGGTTTGGAGAATCTGTCCCTAATATAGAGCCTGCAATAGAATTATGTGAGCAAGCGGATATCATGATAATAATAGGAACAAGCCTTAATGTTTATCCTGCTGCAAGCCTATTAAATTACACAAAAAAAGATTGTAAGAAATATCTTGTGGATCCTAATACTGTTAATATTCATGATAAGAATATTGTTTTTGTGAAACAAAAAGCTGGTATTGGAGTAAAACAAGTAGTAGATGAAATATTAGAAATTTATTTATGAAGAAAGCTTATATAGAGACATATGGTTGTCAAATGAATCAAGCGGATAGCGAAGTAGTTGCTTCTATTTTGAAAAAAGATGATTATGAAATGACTACTGATATTGCAGAGGCTGATTTGATACTAGTTAATACTTGTTCTATAAGAGAAAATGCAGAACAAAGAGTAAAAAAACGATTAACAGAATTTGATTATCTTAAGAAGAAGAAAACTTGGCTTAAAGTAGGTGTTCTAGGTTGTATGGCAGAACGATTGCAAAATCAATTAATAGAGGAGAATAAAGTAGATATAGTAGTAGGTCCAGATTCTTATAGAGATATTCCTTTTTTATTGACTGAAGTTGAAAAGCATAAGCAATCATATATATCTGCTGTGTTATCTGAAGAAGAAACTTATGCGGATATTACTCCTATAAAATTAGATACAAATGGCGTAACAGCATTTATTTCTATAATGAGAGGTTGTGAAAATTTCTGTTCATATTGTGTTGTGCCTTATACAAGAGGAAGAGAGCGTAGTAGGGATCCGCAAACTATAATAGCAGAAGCTCAAGATTTGTTCAATAAAGGATATAGAGAAGTTACTCTTTTAGGGCAAAATGTAAATTCTTATATATGGAATAAAGGACAAGAAGATGAAATAAATTTTGCGAAGTTAATGGCTTTGGTAGCTCAAGTAAGTCCTTTGTTAAGAATAAGGTTTTCAACCTCTCATCCTAAAGATATTTCACAAGAACTTTTAGATACTATTGCTAAATATAATAATATTTGTAATTTTATTCATCTTCCTTTGCAATCAGGTAGTACTAGAATGTTAAAGTTAATGAATAGAAAATATACAAGAGAGGATTATATGAATAAAATTACAGCTATAAAGAATACTATAAAGGATTGTGGTATTTCAACAGATATTATAGCAGGATTTTGCTCAGAAACAATAGAAGATCACCAAAATACATTAGATATGATGCGTTGGGTTGGTTACGATTCTGCCTTTATGTTTAATTATTCTCAACGTTCTAATACTTTGGCAGCAAAAAAATATGAAGATGATATTGCATATGAAGAGAAGACACGAAGATTAGAAGAAATAATTGACCTTCAACGAAAATTATCTTTTGAAAGTAATCAAAAGGATGTTGGAAAGATTTTTGAAGTATTAATAGAAGGTGAAAGTAAACGCAGTAAAGAACAGTTATTTGGAAGAAATACTCAAAATAAAGTAATTATTTTTGATAGAAAAGATTTTAAAATAGGAGAATATGTACAAGTAAAAATTACTTCGTGTACTTCTGCTACTTTATTTGGAGAAACTATATAAATAATTTATTATTGTATTATGAGAACGAATATATACATATTGTTGTTAAGTTTGATTGTTATAATATTAACATCTTGTACATCACAGAAGAATTTAATATATTTTCAGACCGAGAATCAGGGTGCCTATAAGCATGCATATTCTGAGGGAAGCACAAACTTTTCTCCTAACTATTATTTGGCGAAAGAAGATATGTTGTATATAGATATTATAACTCACGATGAAGAAACTACAAGGATGTTTTCTTTAAAAGAGAATAGATACTCCCAATCAGATAATACAATATATTTGAATAGTTATGTTATAGATAAAAATGGAGAGATTAATTTACCTGTTGTTGGCAAGGTTAATTTAGAGGGTTTGACAGTAGAACAGGCTCAAAGTGCAATTCAGGGTAAAGTAGATAATTATGTTCAAGGAGCAGTTGTTAGTTGTAAAATGGTAAATTATAAAATATCTGTACTTGGAGAAGTAAATCGTCCAGGTACTTACACTTTTTATCAACCATGTGTTAGTTTGTTTGAACTTTTGGCTGTGGCAGGAGATTTGACTTATTATGGAAATAGAGAAAGAGTCAAAATAATTAGAAAAACAATATCAGAGGATATTATTTATACTGTAGATTTAAGAAATGTAGAAATTTTACAAGATAAAAATATGTATTTACAACCAGGAGATGTCGTGTATGTAGAGCCAAATAAAAATACAAAAGCATTATCTACTTTGAATATTCCTTTAACAACTATATCTAATTCCTTAGTAGTGCTTACATCTGTAATATCAATATTTTCGTGGATACTCTCATTAAATAAATAGTAAATAATTATGACCGAAGACAAACTTGGCAGAGAAGAAGTAAACTCCGTCAATATAATGGAGTTGTTATATAAGATGTTAGAAAAATGGCATTTGTTTGTAATAGCAATTGTTGTTGCAGTAATTGTGTGTATATTTATTACAAAATATTCAACTCCTTTGTATGAAGCCAAGACAACTTTACTGATAAAGAATAACAATAATATGATGTCTAATTTATCAGGTAATTTTGGTTTTAATTTGTATAATCAAGATATTGTTAATTTTCAAAATGAAATAGGTACTATACAATCTGTTTCAATGGTGAAAAGAACTATAAAATCGCTTGATTTATATGTTGATTATTTTCAAAAAAGCAGTTTTAAATATGAAGACATATATAAAGAATCTCCATTTGAAATCGTATTAGATTATTATAATACTCAACCTACAGGAATACCCATTGATATAGAACTAATAGACAAGAATAAATGCCTTGTTTCTTATGAAGAGCAAAAAAATGTTCCAGTGTATGATTATATACAAGATAAAGTATTGTCAGAATTTAGAGATGTTGCAACTTCCCGAACAATTATTAGATATGGGCAATGGTATATCAAAGATGGGATGAAGTTTAAAATACTTTTGAAGGATCCAAACAATTGGGAAGATAAACTCGCAAATATTAAATATAGATTCAAGATAAACGACATGGATGCATTAGCTAATACATTTAATTCTACTGAAATAGAACTAATAAATAAGGAATCGTCTATTATATCTATAAAATTTAAAAATGCCAATAAGAATAAAGCGACAGATTTTGTTAATAAATTGTGTGAAGTATATATCGATATGACATTTGAAGAGAAAAATCATTTGAATGTTGCAACAATTGACTTCGTAAACTCTCAGATAGATGCTATTACAGATTCTTTAACATTAGCGGAAGCGCGTAAAGAAGCTTTTCAACAAAACAACAATACATTTAATCTTACAACTGATGTAGAGTATTTATTTGAAAAGGCTAATGAATTTGAAACAAAAAGAGCAGAAGAAACTACAAAAAAAGCTTATTATGATTATTTGACCAATTATATAAATCAAACAGATTTAAACGATGGGCTTGTTGCACCCTCTACAATGGGTGTAGACGATCCTTTATTAAGCAAATTAGTAGTATCATTAACAGATTTAATTCTTGAAAAACAAAGATTATCTACGACCCTTACCCCTCAGTCTCCTAAAATGAAAGAATTATTAGGACAAATGGAAACGGTTAGAAATCAAATAAAAGAAAGTTTAAAAAATATACAGGAAGTATCACAAATAAACGAGAACGAACTTAATAGGCAGCAACACGCTCTTCAATTAGAGATAGATCAATTGCCAACTACACATAGAAATATGATAAATATAGAACGTCAATTTAAATATAATGACGAAATATATAACTTCCTTTACACAAAAAGAGCCGAGGCAGAAATTGCAAAGAATGCAGCATTGCCAGATCATAAGGTAATAGATAAAGCTCGTTTTGCTACACAGGTTTATCCAAAGACAGCAACAAATTTTCTTTTGGCTTTAATAATAGGTATAGTTATTCCCGCCGCATATATTTTATTAAGATATTTTACAAAGAACACTATTGATAGTAAAGATGATCTTGAAAAACTTTCTTCTGCACCAATTATTGGATTTATACCAAACTTTTCCGCTGACTCCAATAGATTAGTAGTATTTGATAAACCAAGAAGTCAAATTTCTGAAACATTTAGATCGTTAAGAACTAATATAAAATATATTTTAGGCGAAGAAACAAATGAAGGTAAAATAATACTTATTACATCTTCTTTGCCAAATGAAGGTAAAAGTTTAATAAGTGTTAATGTAGCGTCTATATTTGCTATTTCAGGTAAAAAAACACTTTTGATAGGATATGATTTAAGAAAGCCTGCTCTTCATAAAATATTTGGATTAAATGCTACACATGGATTAACATCCTACATGGTAGGTCGCTATGAATTAGACGATGTTTTGCAAGCAACAGAGTTTAATAATTTTGACGTATTAGTAGCAGGTCCAGTTCCTCCGAATCCATCAGAATTGATAGATTCGGATAAAAATAGAGCATTGTTAAAAGAATTAAGAAAACGTTACGATTATATTATATTAGACACTCCCCCAGTTAATCTCATCGCAGATGCACAATGTTTGGCAAAAGAAAGTGACATCAATCTATTTGTAGTAAGATCAGAACAAACAAATAAAGCAGCATTTAAAATATCACTTGCAGAATTGATAGATAGAAATGATGTAAAAGTTAATTTTGTGTTCAATGACATTAAAACAGTTGCACAGAAATATGGATATGGAGCGAGATACGATAAAGGATATTATGGATATGGCTACGGATATGGTTATTTTGACAATGAACAAATAGAAAAGTAATGTTTAAAGTCTATGAAACATTATAATATACCTATTTTTATACCAGAATTAGCTTGTCCGAATAGATGTATATATTGTAATCAACGACATATCTCAGGACAGCTGCAAGCTGTAAAACCAGCAGAAATAGAACAAATTATAGAACAACATTTATCTACCTTTATTCGTCCTTCTTGTGTAGAACTTGCTTTCTTTGGAGGTAGTTTTACAGGAATTGATGAAAAAGATATGATAAAATATCTCAAAATAGTCCAACCCTATATTGAAAAGGGTGAAGTAAAAAGCATAAGAATCTCCACTCGCCCTGATTACATAAATGAAAAAATTTTAGATATATTAAAACAATACAATGTTCGTGATATAGAATTAGGGGCTCAATCCTTAAATGAAGAAGTATTAGCTTTTGCCAAACGTGGTCACACTGTAAAAGATGTAGAAAATGCATCACGCCTTATAAAAGACTATGGCTTTTCACTTGGGCTTCAAATGATGATAGGATTACCCTTAGATTCAATTGAAAGGTCCAAAGAAACAGCAAAAAAAATTTTAGAATTAGGAGCAAAAAGCACAAGAATATATCCCACCCTTGTGATAAATAACACAGATTTAGCAGATTTATATAAAGCTGGTAAATACAAAGCACTTTCTCTTGAAGAAGCAGTAGATTGGACAGCAGAGATATATAAGGTATTTTCACAAACAGACATAACAATCTTGCGAGTAGGTTTACATCCCTCAGAAGCACTAATAAAAGGAGAACAATTATTAGCAGGGCCCTTTCATGTATCATTCAAAGAACTTGTATTAACAAAACTTTGGCAAGAAAAATTAGCAAATATCCCCAATAACACAAAAACAATATCGGTTAATCCTAGAGAAATCAATTATGCAATAGGATATAATGGAGTAAACAGAAAGATTTTACAAGAAAAATTTCCATTTTTAAAATTTATTTCAGATTCAAACGTTCAAATAGGGACGTTTATAGCTCAAAATTAAGAATATTTTGCTGTTTGAAATAAAATGTCTAACTTTGCACACAATAAATAGGTTAGCAAACAATAAGAAATATATAAACAAATAAAAAATAATAGAATATGGAATTACCTTTTGCAGAATCGTGGAAGATTAAAATGGTAGAACCAATTAGAAAATCTACACGAGAAGAACGTGAACAATGGCTTAAAGAAGCAAAAAACAATGTTTTCATGCTTAAATCAGAACATGTATACATAGATTGTATTACAGACTCTGGTACAGGCTCAATGTCAGATCGTCAATGGGCAGCAATGATGATGGGAGACGAATCATACGCAGGAGCAAGTAGTTTCTTCCGCTTGAAAGATACTATCACTGCAATCACAGGATTTGAATATGTTATTCCAACACACCAAGGACGTGCAGCAGAAAACGTATTATTCTCTCACTTAGTAAAACAAGGAGATATTATACCTGGAAACTCTCACTTTGATACGACAAAAGGACACATTGAAAGCCGTAAAGCAACTGCATTAGATTGCACAATAGACGAAGCAAAAAACACACAATTGGAAATACCTTTCAAAGGGAACGTAGATCCAAAGAAATTGGAAAAAGCATTAGCAGAAAATGCAGATAAAATTCCTTTCATTATAGTTACAGTAACAAACAACACAGCAGGTGGCCAACCTGTTTCAATGCAAAACCTTCGCGAAGTAAGAGAAGTTGCTAACAAATATAACAAACCAGTTATACTTGACTCAGCACGTTTTGCAGAAAATGCTTACTTCATCAAAACTCGTGAAGAAGGATACGCAAACAAAACAATAAAAGAAATTGCAAAAGAAATGTTCTCATACGCAGACGGTATGACAATGTCAGCAAAAAAAGACGGTATCGTTAATATGGGAGGATTTATTGCAACTCGTAAAAAAGAATGGTATGAAGGAGCTAAATTATTCTGCATACCTTTTGAAGGATTCCTTACATACGGAGGTATGAACGGAAGAGATATGGATGCTTTAGCAGTAGGATTAGACGAAAATACAGAATTCGACAACCTTGACACACGTATCCGTCAAGTACAATATTTAGCAGCAAAATTAGACGAATATGGAATACCTTATCAACGCCCTGTTGGAGGACACGCAATCTTCGTAGATGCTGACAAAATCCTTACAAACGTACCAAAAGAAGAATTCCCTGCACAAACACTTACTTGTGAACTTTACTTAGAAGCAGGTATCCGTGGTTGCGAAATAGGATACATCTTAGCAGATAGAGATCCTGTTACAAGAGAAAATCGTTTTGGGGGATTAGACTTCGTACGTTTATGCATACCAAGAAGAGTTTACACAAACAATCACATGGACGTTATAGCAGCTGCTTTAAAGAATGTTTACGATAGAAGAAACGAAATAACAAGAGGAGTAAAAATCACTTGGGAAGCAGAATTGATGCGTCACTTTACAGTACAATTAGAAAGATTGTAAAAAAACAAATAAAAATAAAATAAAGAACGTCCCTTTTTAAATTAAGAAGGGGCGTTTTTTTGTTTCTAAACATAAAAGTTTTATTTTTGTAGAAAAAATAAAACAATGAATAAAAAGACACTTTACCTAATAGATGCAATGGCAGTAATATATAGAGCCTTTTATGCATTAAATAAAAATCCAAGAATTACTACAAAAGGAGTAAATGTTTCCGCTATTTTAGGATTTTGCAACACCTTATTAGACATAATAAAACAATACACTCCCTCACATCTTGGAATAGCCTTTGACTTGCAAGGGCCAACATTTAGACACGTTCAATTTGAACAATACAAAGCTAATCGTCAAGCAATGCCTGAGGAAATAAAAGAATCCATACCATATATAAAAAACATAATTCAAGCAATGAACATACCCCTACTTTGCAAAGAAGGCTATGAAGCAGATGACGTAATAGGCACTCTTGCAAAAAAAGCAGTAAATAACGGCTATGAAGTTTTTATGGTAACCCCTGACAAAGACTATGCACAATTAGTAGAAGAAAATATTAAAATGTTAAAACTTGGAAGAAGTGCTAATCCGGACGAAATATGGGGAGTAGAAGAAGTATTACAACGCTTTGAAATAACAATGCCCTCACAAGTGATAGACATATTAGGTCTTTGGGGCGATTCTTCTGATAATATTCCCGGAGTCCCCTCAATAGGAGAAAAAAAAGCAAAACAACTAATCCAACAATTTTCAAGCATAGAAAACATATTAGAAAACACTCATCAAATACAAAGCAATTCCATACGTAAAGCAATAGAAGAAAACAAAAACCTCGCAATACAAAGCAAGCAATTAGCAACAATAATAACAGATGTACCAATTGAATTAAACGAAGAAGAATTAATCCTCTCTCAACCAAACTTTGAAGCCTGCAATCAAATATTTAACGAATTAGAATTTAACACTTTTGCAAAAAGATTCAACTCTTACTATCAAAACACCTACACTCCTCCAACTGTAGACCTATTTACCGCACCTACCTCAGAGCCTACACTTTTCAATCTTTCAACCTACCCAACCTATAAAGACGTTCCACATACCTATACCATAATTCAAACTATAAAAGAATTAAAAGAAGTAGTAAACACATTGCTTCAAGAACCCCTTATAGCCTTTGACACCGAAACAACAGGCCTAGAAATAGACTGTCAATTATTAGGCATTTCTTTAGTTAGTCAATTAAAAAAAGGATTCTTTGTTTTAATTCCTCAAAACGAAGAATTAAAACAACAATTCATAGAAATAATTAAGCCACTCTTTGAAAGCGAGACAATAGAAAAAGTAGCCCACAATATAAAATTTGACAAAAACGTCCTACTCAATTACGGAATACAAATAAAAGGCAAAACCTTTGATACACTCTTAGCTCACTATCTTATAGATCCTGAATCACGTCATAAATTAGATATTTTAAGTGAAAAATACTTAGAGTACACAATGATAGACTTTGAAACAGTATTTGGGAAAAACACAAAACCTCCATTTTCAATAGAAAAAATAAATCTTGAACTATTAACCGAATATGCCGTTGAAGACGCTGATATCACTTTTGCTCTAAAACCAATCTTAGAAGAAGAATTAAGAAAAAACAACCTATTAGAACTTTTCACCAACATAGAAATGCCACTTATAGATGTACTACTTTCAATGGAAAGACAAGGAGTGAAAATAGACACTAATCAATTGCATAATTTTTCTCAATTGCTACAAGAACAAAAACAAGAATTAGAACAACGAATCTATCAATTAGCAGGAAGAGAATTTAACATTTCTTCTCCAAAACAATTAGGCACAATACTCTTTGATGAATTACAAATCTCATCAGACAAAAAAATCAAAAAAACAC
>X208_Red_Sheep__coassemble_36_pt1 | contig 12604 bp, 15 predicted proteins | sample X208_Red_Sheep__metabat2_high_PE_002 | metagenome-assembled genome bin X208_Red_Sheep | reverse complement strand
TCCAAAGCCTCGCCACGTTCTTTTGCTGCTTGAACAAATATTTTTAGGTTTTCCTTTATTTGTTCTTGTCCAGCAAAACCATCAAAAGCGGAAGGACGAAGAGCCTTTTCGTAATCGCTCTCACTCTTTGTTAAACGCTCCTTTTCTGGATTTAAATTATTATTCATTGTGTTATTTTTCAGTGAAAAAAATTATTTCTTTGAAATATTTTGTTATATTTGCAGAAAATTGCAAGTCTTTGTTCTGCAAAGGTAGTAATTTTTGTTAATTATAAAGAGATATTAACCATTAAATAATAATTTTATGGATACAATCGTGGTAGGAATAGATTTTTCAAAATCTTCATTAACAGCAATGAAAGTAAGTATTGATATAGCCGCAAGAGCAAATGCAGACTTGCATATTGTTTGGGTGGAAACTGTGGAAATGCCTTACGATAAAGCAGAAGAAAAATTAAAGGAATATGCTAATAAAGCAAAGGAAAAATTAAATAATTCAGAGGCTTATTACCATATTTTGCCGAAAGGAAAGGTTTATTTAATACTCAATAAAGCGATAAAAGAGTTTGATGCCGATTTGTTGGTAGTTGGTACTCATGGAAATAGTGGTTATGACGAAAAGTTTGCAGGAGCAAATACTTATAAAACAATTACAGAGGCTCATTGTCCTGTTTTAACAATTAGAGAAGACTTCCATACTGACAAAGATTTAGAGGTATTGATTATGCCGATAGATTTTACAAAAGATACTCGTCAAAAAGTTCCTTGGACAATAGAGTTTGCACAAATGTTCCCTAATTCGGTTATCTATGTTTTAGGAATATATTCAAGCACAAGTAAATCAATTAGAAATATTGTAAATAAATATGTTTTGAGTGTAGAAAATTTATTGAAATCAAAGAATGTGAGATACAAAATAGATTTTATAGAAGCTGAAAACACAACACTTTCTACAATAGATTATGCAACACAACACAATGCTGACTTAATTGTGATAATGAGCGAGCAAGAAAAAACTCTAAGTAATATATTTCTTGGGCCATACGCTCAACAAATGATAAACAATTCGCATATTCCTGTACTAACTTGTTCGGTACGTCAACTTTACAATGAATCAAGATAAAAGAAAGATATGAAATCAAAATGTTTTTTATTCTCAGCTATTTTTTTTATTGCATTTAGCTTTTGTTTGTTTTTTAGAGGCAATGCACAAGTAAAAGTAATAGCAGATGGACGCTTACAAACAATATTGGAACGTCATATAGAATACAACGAAATGTCAAGAACCTTGCAAGGATACAGAATAAAAATAAACTCATTTACAGGAGCAAATGCCAAAGCAAAAGCATACGCTCTTAAAGATGAACTTGCAGAAACCTATCCAAGCACAAGAGTGTATGTAACCTTTGATGAGCCAAATTTTGTTGTTAAGTTTGGGGATTTTGTAACACGTTTAGATGCTTACAATCTTTTTAAACTAATTAAACCTCAAATAAGTACAGCAATAATTGTTAGAGATTGGATAAATAACCCTGTGATTTCAGAAGCAGATATTGAACAACAAGAATATTTTGAAGAAAATTTAGAAACCGATTTTTAAATAAAACAAATAAAAAACTGATATGGATATAAAAAACTACATTGAACAAAACAAAGATAGATTCTTAGAAGAATTATTCTCTTTGATTCGTATTCCATCTATTTCATCGATTGAAGCACACAAGCAAGATATGATTCGTTGTGCAGAGAGATGGAAAGAGTTAATAATGGAAGCAGGAGCAGATAAATGCGAAATAATGCCAACACAAGGAAATCCTGTTGTTTATGCTGAGAAAATAATAGATGCTTCAAAGCCTACAATCCTTATATATGGACACTATGATGTTATGCCAATAGATCCTGCAAACGAATGGAGAACAGATCCATTTGAACCAGTGGTTAAAGATGGCTTCATTTGGGCAAGAGGAGCCGATGATGATAAAGGGCAAGCCTTTATGCACGCAAAAGCATTTGAATATCTTGTAAGAACAAACCAACTTCCTTGCAACGTTAAGTTTATGCTTGAAGGTGAAGAAGAAATAGGCTCAGTTAGTCTTTACGATTTTTGCAAAGAAAACAAAGAATTATTGAAAGCAGACGTAATATTAGTATCTGATACATCAATGATCGCAGCCGACACTCCTTCTATAACAACAGGACTTAGAGGATTAGGATATGTTGAGGTGAAAGTAACAGGACCAAATCGCGATCTTCACTCAGGACTTTATGGAGGAGCAGTTGCAAACCCTATCAATATACTTTGTCAAATGATTGCAAAACTTACAGATGAAAACAATCATATTACAGTACCAGGATTCTACGACAAAGTATTAGTAGCCTCACAAGAAGAAAGAGACTTAATGGCACAAGCACCATTTAATGAAGAAGAATACAAAAAAGCCATAGATATAAAAGCCCTTCACGGCGAAAAAGGGTATAGCACAATAGAAAGAGTAGGAATAAGACCAAGTCTTGATTGTTGTGGAATATGGGGTGGATACACAGGAGAAGGAGCAAAAACAGTAATTCCTTCAACCGCACACGCAAAAATTTCGTTCCGTCTTGTGCCAGACCAAGATTTTGAAGTTGTAACAGAACAATTTGCAGAATATTTCAAAACTCTTGCACCAGAATCAGTAAAAGTAGAAGTTACTCCATTACACGGAGGCTATGCTTACGTATCGCCAATAGATATGCCTGCGTATAAAGCAGCAGAAAAAGCATATCAAACAACATACGGCAAGCGTCCAATTCCAACAAGAAGTGGTGGAAGTATTCCAATTATAGCAGGATTTGAAAAAATCTTAGGAATAAAATCAATACTTATGGGCTTTGGTTTAGGAGCAGACGCAATTCACTCACCAAACGAAAATTATCCGTTAGAACAATTCTTCAAAGGAATAGAAACAATACCTTATTTCTACAAAGAATTTGCAGAATTGATGAAATAAAAGAAAGAAAAAATCTAAGTATTAGATATTGGACTTTACTTGTTGAACATAGTAAAGTCCAATATTTTTTCTATCTTACATTTGTTAAATTTTAGCAAATTTCTTATGATCTAATCTGCAAATCTCTTTTTCTCAAAAGGGAATTCTTCAATCAATTCGCCTGAATAGTAGAAATCAAATCCGATTGTTCCAAAGGTGTAAATGTAGTCTCCGACTTTTATGCTTGAACCTCCACATTTTGGATTAGGACCTGGGTGGCTTTCAGAGAAACCTATATTAAATAAAGTGAAAAGTATTTCGGGACGTGAGCTTATATCGTAACCTGCTCTTTGCCATTGCATTTTTGTTTGGTGTAGGATGCAGGCTGTATATAGATATGAATAATAATGACTTTTATAATCAACCAAGCGATTCATTCTTTCTTCTTGATGATTTTCTGTTTTGAAGTCTAAGATGTTTTCGTATTTCTTGCCCATGTAAAAGACTGAGGTGTCATCTTTTAGATGTTTTTCAACCTGCATTGCAGTGAAATCTTTTATGCCATTAACGCCAAAAGAAAATTGTGATTGCACTGATAGGACTTTTACAGGTCCAAGATATTTTTTGTACATTTCTCTTTTGGAATTAAATAGACGGATTTGTTCTCCTACTAAACAACTTACTATCATTCGCGATTCTACTCCTGCAACCTTCGCTGCACTATCTATTTCGGTTTTATCTTTTACTATTGCTTCTTTTAAGGCATACCATTCTGGAAGATTCATCCATTGAATTACATTTTCGCCAACGCTATCTTTCTTTAAGGTGCTTAGTGCTGCGTTTTGATTTTTTAGACAAGTGAAATAAGACTCGTTGTCTTGAAGATACATCTCGCAAGCAGCAATCATTTGTTGTAGGTTGCCTTTTGCTTCACTGTTTTTGATTGCTTTTAGGATTAGGTCGGCATTTTGTGGATAGAGTTTGCTGATAGCGGTTAGTTTTGCCAAGTCTTCGGTAGATAAAATAGCATTTTCTTTGTTTATCTTACCTTTTTTTAGCTCTGCAACCTCTACTAAATAACGATTATTGTTGTCTATCGCACCACGATTTTTTGTCCAGCCTAACTGATACACTGCCCATGCACCAATTATAGCAACTCCGGCAACAGCAAAACAATATAAAAATATGTTGTATATTGTTTTGATAATTCTCTTTCTTGAAGAAAAATAGTATTTTAAGCTCTTCATAAATATTTATTAAAAAAACAATTTGCAAAGATAAATAAAAAATATAAAGCAAAGAATAAAAAAAATAATTCTTTGCTTTATATGTTGAAAATAAGTAAAATAAGAAAAAGAACCAAATAAGAACTAAAAAAGATTTTGTAGTATAAAAATATTATTCTACCTTTGCAAGTGCAATGATTATTTATAGTCATTTTCTTAAAATAAGACAAGAGAAACGTAATTTAAGCTTGATTTTCAAAAAGTTATAAGAAAGTCGAGGAGCTAAGAGTATATGCAAGAGATAAAGATATGCGTAATAGGATTAGGCTATGTAGGCCTACCCTTAGCCAGATTGTTTTCCACAAAATTTAAAACCATAGGCTTTGATAAAAACCAATCAAGAGTAGATGCCCTAAACGCAGGCAAAGACACTACCCTTGAAGTCTCAGACGAATTACTCAAAGAAGCCATAGAAAAACACGGCTTTCGCTGCACCACAAACATAGAAGACATACGCGAATGCAACTTCTATGTAGTAGCAGTGCCAACCCCAGTAGATGAAAACAATCGCCCAGACCTACGTCCCTTAATAGGAGCCAGTCAAACCGTAGGACAAGTAATCAAAAAAGGCGACATCGTAGTATATGAATCCACAGTCTACCCAGGAGTTACAGAAGAAGAATGCCTACCAGTCGTAGAAAAAGAATCAGGATTAATATTTAACAAAGACTTTTTTGCAGGCTACTCACCAGAGAGAATAAATCCGGGCGATAAAGAACACACAGTAGAAAAAATCAAAAAAGTAACCTCAGGCTCCACACCAGAAATAGCAGATATAATAGACAACGTATATAATAGCGTACTAATAAACGGCACACACAAAGCCCCAACCATAAAAGTAGCAGAAGCATCGAAGATAATAGAAAACAGTCAAAGAGATGTGAACATAGCATTCATGAACGAATTGGCAAAAATCTTCAATGCAATGGACATAGACACACATGACGTAATAGAAGCTGCTGCATCAAAGTGGAACTTTATAAAACTAAGCCCAGGCTTAGTCGGAGGACACTGCATAAGCGTAGATCCTTATTATCTAATACAAAAAGCCCAAGTCTATGGAGTGTTACCAAGAGTAATGAGTTCAGCCCGCAGACTAAACGATGGCATGGGCGAATATGTAGCACACCAAGTAATCAAACTAATGAACAAAAAAGGTGTATTAGTAAAAGACGCTAATATTCTGCTTTTGGGAATAACATTCAAAGAAAACTGTCCAGACATACGCAACACAAAAATAGTAGATATTTATAGTACACTATCAGAATACACAAATAACATAACAATATACGATCCGTGGGCAGACAAAGCAGAAGTGCAACACGAATACCAAATAGAAATCTCAAACACACTTGATGCGACAAAAAAATACGATGCAATAATACTTGGCGTAGCACACAAAGAATTTTTAGAAATAGATATACCTTCACTGTTAAACAAAAACGGAGTAGTTTATGATGTAAAGGGAATATTAGATAGAAATATTATTGACGGAAGATTATAAAAAGATTATGAGAATCGCAGTAGCAGGAACAGGATACGTAGGCTTGTCGATAGCAATTTTGTTATCGCAATATAGTGATGTTACTGCGGTAGATATAGTTGAGGAAAGAGTAAATCTAATAAACAACAAAAAATCACCAATTCAAGATGATTATATAGAAGAATATCTTGCTACAAAGCCACTACGATTGAAAGCAACTTTGGATTGGGAAAATGGATACAAAGATGCAGAATTTGTAGTAATAGCAGCACCTACAAATTATGATACTCACAAGAACTTCTTTGACACAAGTGCAGTGGAAGATGTAATAGAAAAAGTATTGAAAGTGAATCCTACTGCAATAATGGTAATAAAGAGTACTATACCTGTTGGATACACAGAAAGCGTAAGAAAGAAGTTTAACACAAATAACATAATCTTTGCACCAGAATTTTTAAGAGAAAGTAAAGCACTATATGACAATCTATACCCTTCAAGAATAATAGTAGGATATGACCAAAACAACAAAGAATTAGAAACAAAGGCAAAACAGTTTGCAGAACTAATACGAGAAGGAGCGATAGAGAAAAACGTGCCAATGCTATATATGGGTAGCACAGAGGCAGAAGCGGTAAAACTATTTGCAAACACATACTTGGCACTAAGAGTTAGTTACTTTAACGAATTAGACACATACGCAGAACTTAAAAACTTAAATACACAAGACATAATAGAAGGGGTTTGTCTTGACCCAAGAATAGGAAATCACTACAATAATCCAAGTTTCGGATATGGAGGCTATTGTTTGCCAAAAGACACAAAACAATTGCTCGCAAACTATGAAGATGTACCGCAAAATATGATGAGTGCAATAGTAGAAAGCAATCGTACAAGAAAAGACTTCATTGCAGACCAAGTGTTGAAAATGGCAGGATACTATGATTACTACAATAGAGGCGATTATAATCCACAAGAAGAAAAACAATGTTTAATAGGAGTATATCGATTGACAATGAAATCGAATTCCGACAACTTTCGTCAAAGCTCGATTCAAGGCGTGATGAAAAGAGTGAAAGCCAAAGGAGCAACAATAATAATTTACGAACCAACCCTTGAAAACGGAAGCACATTCTTTGGAAGCAAAATAGTAAACGATATAGACGAGTTTAAGCAACAAAGTCAAGCAATTATAGCAAATAGATATGATGCTTGTCTTGATGATGTTATAGAAAAAGTTTACACAAGAGATATTTTTAAAAGAGATTAGTTAAGAAAGAGACTACAAGACAACGAGACAGAAAGACAACAAGTATTTTTCTTGTGGCCTAAAATAAGAAGAAATATGAAAGGTATAGTATTGGCAGGGGGAAGTGGTACAAGATTGTATCCTATTACAAAAGGCGTAAGTAAGCAGATGTTGCCTATTTACGACAAGCCAATGATATACTATCCAATATCTGTTTTGATGTTGGCAGGAATAAGAGATATATTGATAATCTCAACTCCACACGATTTACCAGGTTTTAAGAGATTGCTTGGAGATGGCTCGGATTATGGAGTGAATTTCTCATACGCAGAACAACCTTCACCAGATGGACTTGCACAAGCCTTTATAATAGGAGAAGAGTTTGTCGGAAAAGATAATGTTTGTATGGTTTTAGGAGATAATATCTTCTATGGAGCAGGGTTTAGCAAAATGTTAAGAGAGTCAGTGCAAGCAGCAGATGAAGATGATAAAGCAACAATATTTGGATATTGGGTAGCAGATCCTGAAAGATATGGAGTAGCAGAATTTGATTCGGAAGGCAATTGTTTGTCATTGGAAGAAAAACCAACAAATCCAAAATCTAATTATGCAGTTCCTGGATTGTATTTCTATCCTAATAAGGTTGTAGAAGTAGCAAAAAGCATTAAACCATCGGCAAGAGGAGAGCTTGAAATAACAACTGTAAATCAAAGATTTTTAGAAGATAAACAACTAAAAGTACAAACACTCGGACGTGGATTTGCATGGCTTGACACAGGAACACATGATTCTCTTTCAGAAGCCTCAACTTTCGTGGAAGTAATAGAAAAAAGACAAGGCTTAAAGATAGCATGCCTTGAAGGAATTGCGTATAGAAAAGGTTGGATAAGTGAAGAAAAAATGAGAGAATTAGCTCAACCAATGATTAAGAATCAGTATGGGCAGTATTTGTTAAAACTCATAAGAGAGCGAGAATGAGGTTTAAGGTTTAAGGTTTAAAGTTATGTTCTCGTTTAGAAGATTGCAGGTATATAATGATGCGAGAGTTTTGGTTAAAGATGTGTATGTTATGATGCAATCGTTTCCAAAAGAAGAAAAATATGCATTATCCGATCAATTAAGAAGATCTGTTTTGTCTGTGCCGGCAAATATTGCGGAAGGAATGGGAAGACGTTCAAAAAAAGAGCAAATCCATTTTCTTGAAATAGCTTTTGGTTCGTTAATGGAAACATTTTGTCATATTGAAATATCAAAAGATCTTGGATATATAACAGAAGAACAATTATTGCAGAAAGAAAAACAGATAGAGATTATCTCTAAAAGACTTTCAAAATTAACATCATCAATAGAAAATAGCATAACAAAATAGTTTAAGATTTAAATTTTAAGTGTAGTCACCTACCTTAAACCTTAAACCTTAAACCTTAAACTAAATACCATGACTAAAAGAACCATCATAATCACTGGCGGAGCTGGTTTCATCGGAAGCCATGTTGTACGCCTCTTTGTAAATAAGTATCCTGAATATAATATCATAAATCTTGATAAACTTACATACGCAGGTAATTTGGCAAATCTTAAAGATGTGGAAGATAAACCAAATTACAAATTCGTAAAGATGGATATTTGTGATTTTGAGGAGTTTTATCAACTTATGCAAGACGAAAAGGTTGATGCGATAATTCACCTTGCAGCAGAAAGTCATGTGGATAGAAGCATAAAAGACCCATTCACTTTTGCAAAAACAAACGTAATGGGAACGCTCTCACTTCTTCAAGCAGCAAAACTGTATTGGGAATCACAACCAACTCCATACCAAATAGCTCATAGCCAACAACTCACAACTCAATGCCTATTTTATCATATATCAACCGATGAGGTTTATGGAGCTTTGGAGATGAATCACCCCGAAGGAATTGAACCACCATTTCAAACACTTGCTTCATCGGAAGGACACAAAGCATACGGCGATGAGTTTTTCTACGAAACTACAAAATATAACCCACACTCACCATACTCAGCAGCAAAGGCAAGTAGTGATCATTTTGTAAGAGCATATCACGACACATACGGAATGCCAACTATTGTAACAAACTGTTCAAACAACTATGGACCTTATCAATTCCCTGAAAAACTGATACCATTGTTTATCAATAATATTCGTCATCGCAAGCCGCTTCCTGTGTATGGGAAAGGAGAAAACGTACGCGATTGGCTTTATGTGGAGGATCACGCAAGAGCAATAGATATGATTTTCCACAACGGCAAGATTGCAGAAACATACAATATCGGCGGATTCAACGAATGGAAGAATATCGATTTGATTAAGGTTATGATAAAAACGGTTGATAGGATTTTAGGAAATCCAGAAGGACACTCTTTAGACCTTATCACATACGTAACCGACAGAGCAGGACACGATATGCGTTATGCAATAGACTCAACAAAACTACAAAAAGAACTCGGTTGGGAACCTAGTCTGCAATTTGAAGAAGGAATAGAAAAAACAGTTCGTTGGTACTTGGATAATCAAGAATGGATGGATAACATCACTTCTGGGGAATACGAAAAGTACTACGAAGAGATGTATAAAGGAAGATAAAAATGCACCAATTTTCGCCAAATCTTTTTTGGGATATAAATCCGAACGATATTGATATGGAAGAACACGCTGCTTTTATAGTGCATAGAGTTCTTGAATATGGTTTAATAGAAGATTGGAACTATATTCTTTCATATTATGGTATTTCGCATATATTATCTATGGCTTTACAATATCGCAGTTTAGACCCTAAGGCATTGGCGTTTATTTCTGCAATTACCAAAACACCGAGAGAGAATTTTAGATGTTACACTACACGACAATTGATTCAGCAACATTGGAATTATTGAAAAAGTTGCAAGATATAGAAATTTTATCTCAAACACGATTAGTTGGAGGAACTTCTTTAGCTTTGCAAATAGGTCATAGAAAGTCAATTGATATTGATTTATTTGGGGAAATTGATTGCGAACAATATGAATTAGTTGATGCTTTGTCAGATTTAGGTAGTTTAACAATTCTAAAAGAAACACAGAATATTCATGTATATCAACTTAATGGAGTAAAATTAGATATAGTTAATTATAAATATCCGTGGATAGGACCTCCTTTTATTGAAGATAATCTTAAATTGGCTACATTAGAAGATATTGCAGCAATGAAGATAGCAGCAATTATAGGTAGAGGAACAAAAAAAGATTTCATAGATTTAGCATTCTTATTAGATATTTTCTCTTTAGATGAAATATTGAATTTTTATGAAAAAAAATATTCTGAATCATCACGTTTTATGGCAATGAAAAGTATAACGTATTTTGATGATGCGGAAATAGAGCCGATGCCATATATGTTGAAAAATAAATCGTGGAAAGAAATAAAAAAGAGAATATTAAAGGAAATATAACATCACTTCCGGAGAATACGAAAAGTACTATGAAGAGATGTATAAAGGAAGATAATTGTAGATAAATTTAGTCTATGCAAAATATAGAAGAATCAATAGTTCCGTTGAAAATAGCAGAGTTGGTAGAAGTTGTTGCTCGTAAGAAACAAATGTCTACAAAAGATGCGTTGTGTTATCTTTACAATTCTGAGTTTTATTCAAAACTATATGATTCTGAAGCAAAGTGGTGGTATCTTCCTGTTGAAGAATTATATATTGAATTAGAAAAAACTAAAAAACAAGAAAAAATAGATTTTACATCGCGAGAACTATTGTTTGTGATATTTTGCATAGAAAGATATTCTATAAAACAAGGGAAGAGCCCCTTAGAAGTATATTCTTTATTTGAACGAAAAGAGGTTACAGATTATTTGAAAGGCAATTTTGAGATCCTTCACACACAAGGCGAAGAATATATCTTAGAAGAAATTGATCTGTATTTAAAAAAACGTAGAAACTCATGAAATTATACCATGGCTCAACAATGATAGTTCGTAAGCCTAGTGTAAAACGAGGTCGTATTACCACGGATTTTGGACAAGGCTTTTATCTTACAACAAGTTTAGAACAAGCACAAAGATGGGCTTTGTTGAAACAACGTAGAGAAAATTCAAAAAGAGCAATAGTTTCTGTATTTGATTTTGACGAAACGATGCTTACAGATATTTCTTATAGCGTATTACGCTATGATGGACCAACTGAGGATTGGTTGAATTTTGTTGTTAGAAATAGAAAAGGAGAAAACTCTCATAACTATGATTATGTTATGGGACCAGTTGCAAATGACCAACTATACGCGACAATCTCACTATACGAAAAAGGTGCTTTAACCGCAGAAGCAGCAATAGTTCAACTAAAAACACACGCTTTATTTAATCAATTAACTTGTCATACAGATAAGGCTGTTAGGAATTTAAAATATATAAAATCGATACAAGTATAAAAAACTAACACACTATGATTGCAATTAAAGAAAATGCACATAAATATGAAGCAGAGATTAAATTATGTTTTAATTTATTGCAAGATTTTCTTAAAGATTCATTTAACGATACTGATAAAGAAAGACAATTGAAAGAGGATATTATAAAAATAGATTATGTATTGAAAATGGAGTTGAAGAAGAAATTGTCAATTGCAATAGAAAAATAACTGCGGAATATTCACATGTTTTAACAACTCCAACATACGGTTTTACATTGATTAGTTTACAAAAATTTCAACAATATACATATAGCGAAAAATGTGTTATATTGAGAAATATGGGGTTGTCTTTATTGGATTTGTTATTCAAAGAAAAAGGAGTAAAATTTACAGAAGATTTGTCGAAAAATGGAGTTGAATATTTGATTGATAAATTAAAGGAGTTGATGAATAAAAGATAAAACCTTTGATAGTACTTAGATTGTACAACGTAATCTATAGAGACTGTTAGAATTAACAATTTTATATGACAACAAGTCTATTAGTCTATAAGAACGCCTTAATTAGTATTTATTTAAATATTGTTGAAAATGAGTATATATGAGATGAAAAATCGTACCAAAACTTATTTGGCTGGTGATTGGACAGATGATAAAGATCTAATAACAGAAATAAGAGATTGGAATAAAGACAAGAATCTAGGTCTTAGTTTTACAGATGTACACGAATTGACTTCTTCTAGTGATAGTTCATTGAATTGTAGCATTAAATCAAGTCTTAGAAAACGACTATCTATTTGTAAGACATTTGTTTTGATTGTTGGTGAAAAAACAAGAAATCTTCATAGTGGAGCATGTTATTTATGTGAAAATTATCGAAATAATTTAGGGAAGCCATATTGTGTAAATTCATTTTATAAACAAATAGATAACAGAAGTTTTGTTGAGTTTGAATGTGATATGGCATTAAAAGATTATTGTGATGGAAAATTAAAAAATATCGTTGTTATTTATAATGGAATGGAAAAACCTAATAAAAGTTTATGTCTGGATTCTTTGAGAAATGTAGGAATCCATATAGGTTCAGATGTATTAATCAATGGAAAAATCTATTGGAATTATAACAAAATTAAAAATGCAATATGTAAATAAGCTATGAAACTGCGTTTTGATAAATATTTAAGTATTTTAAAACTAGTTTTTAGTATTGTTT
>X208_Red_Sheep__coassemble_32_pt1 | contig 12997 bp, 12 predicted proteins | sample X208_Red_Sheep__metabat2_high_PE_002 | metagenome-assembled genome bin X208_Red_Sheep | reverse complement strand
CTAATAATTAGAGAAATAAAATTTTTATTTAGATGTAACATTCTAAGTTTTGTAGCGTAAAAACAAGCAAGAAAATGGTAATTTTTGGGAGTAAATGGAAAAAAGTTATCAACAAATGTATTTTTTTGGGAGAAATGTAGTAATTTTACAAACTGAAAAATAGTAGAATTATGTCATCAATTGTAGGTATAGAGTTTTGCAAAATAGATTCAAACGGCAGGTTGAAACTTCCTGTTGCTTTGAAGAAGCAACTTATTACCTCTGATGACACAAGGTTTGTTCTCAGAAAAAGCATTTATAATTCGTACTTGGAACTTTTTACTTACTCTGATTTTCAAGAAGAAGTCTCTCGACTTCAACGTAATCTTAACCCTTACGACCCAAAAGCGAAAAGGTTATTTAGAAAATTAACCCAAGCAAATATAGTTGAGCTTGATGCAAGTGATAGAATCCTTATACCTGCTGAACAAAGAAGTATGGTAAATATTGATAAGGATATTGTTTTGCTTGCCTCAGGAAAATTTATTGAAGTTTGGGATTCTGAAACCTATAAGTCGCTTGACGAAGATGAGTTCGATTATATCTCTTCTGCGGAACAGTTGCTTGGCAATCTACAAGAGGTCGATTGTAATAAGGATTAAGATTTAGAAAATGCAACAAGAACAGTATCATATTCCTGTAATGTTAGATGAATGTATGGAAGGCTTAAATATTAAGCCTGATGGAGTATATATTGATTTAACATTTGGTGGTGGAGGTCATTCAAAAGCAATTATTCAACGTCTTTCAGAAAAGGGAAGTCTTTATGCGTTTGATCAAGATAGTGATGCGATAAAGAATGCCTTAGATGATGAACGCTTTACTATGATTGAAGATAATTTTTCTAATCTTACAAATCAATTAAAGCTTTATAGGGTAACGCAAGTTGATGGAATACTTGCTGATTTAGGTATTTCGTCTTATCAAATTGATTGTGCGGAAAGAGGATTTAGTACAAGATTTGATGCAGAGCTTGATTTGAGAATGAATAGAAAGCAAATTCTTACTGCAAAAGATGTGGTTAATACTTATTCTTATGAACAATTGAAAAAGATATTCTCGGATTTTGGAGAATTATCTAACGCTCATCAAATTGCAAAGAAGATAGAGTCTTTGCAAATAGAGGGAATATCAACTACAACTCAGTTAAAGGAAATTCTTCAACCGCTTGCTCAAAGAGGAAAGGAAAATAAGTTTTTTGCACAAGTGTTTCAAGCATTGAGAATAGAGGTGAATGGAGAAATAGATGTGTTGCAAAAAATGTTAGAACAAACTTCCCCTTTATTAAAACAAGGAGGAAGACTTGTGGTTATGAGTTATCATTCTTTGGAAGATAGATTAGTGAAGAATTATATCAAGGCAGGAAATTGCGAAGGAAAAGTAGAAAAGGATTTCTTTGGTAATGTGCTAAATGATTTGGAACTTGTCAATAGAAAACCGATAACTGCAAGCCAAGAAGAATTGGAAAGAAACCCTCGTTCAAGAAGTGCAAAATTAAGAATAGCACAAAAAAAGTAGGAGATGAAGGTTAAAGAAATTGCAAAGGAGATAGTACAAATTGTAAGAGGCGAAGTATTGTTGAGGACTTGGTTTCGTAAAAACATAGGGTTGTTTTTGTTGATTGCAGCTTTGTTGATACTATATATTGCTAATAGATATGGAATAGAAACTACTATAAATCAGATAGAGGATACTAATAAAGAAATAAAAGAACTTGAACTAAAACGCACAAGTATAAAAACAAAATATCAACGTTCTTCTATGATGATGGAATTGGAAAAAACATTAGAACCAATAGGGGTTGGAGTATCAAGAGAACCTATAAAAAAAGTTATACTAACAGAGGGAAATGAGTAAAACAAGGGATAATAATGATCGTGTATGGTTATTGAGACTCGGGGGAATATATCTTATTATTGCTCTTGCGTTTGTGGCTATATTGGTTAAGGTTCTTTATCTTCAAATTGCGAGACACGATAGTGAACTTGAAAAACAAAACAAGCGAATAATACAAGAAAGGTTTTATCAAGCAAAAAGAGGTAATATATACTCAATAGACTACGATACGGGAGAGCTTATGATGTTGGCAACAGACGTTCCAATATATGATATGTATATTGACTTGGGAAAACAGAAGAATAAAGAAACAGGAAAAGCAGAATGGGTTGTTCCAGATAGTACCTTTAAAAAGGAATTGAAGCCAATGTGCGATAGTTTGGCTAAAATATTTTCGTATAAGAAAAAGAGCAAAACTTCTTCTGAGTATCAAAAATATTTTTTGTCTTTTAGAACAAAGAAACACAATAGAGGAGTTCCTGTTGCAAGAGATATAACATATGAAGAGTTGCAGAGAGTCAAGACTTTCCCTATTATAGGACGAAAAATCAAGAATAAAAAAGATACAACACAAGTAACATATAGATTAAGTCATAGAGTACACATTGTAGAAAAAGGAAAGAGGGCTTATCCTTATTATCCTTTGGCACGAAGAACAATAGGTATTAAATTAACAGGTGATTGCGATACTTGTTATAATGGAATTGATGGAGGATTTGATAAATATTTAAAAGGAGAAAAGGGAATTAGATTAGAAAGAAAGATAAATCCGGGTGTTTGGGTACCATATGATAAGGATGAAAAGATAATTGCAAAAAATGGTTACGATGTTGTAACAAGCATAGATGTTAGTTTGCAAGAATTAGCTGAAAATTCTTTGATGAATTGTTTACAAACAAATGAAGCAGAAAGTGGATGTGTAATCTTAATGGAGGTTGAAACAGGTTTTGTTCGTGCAATAGCAAGTTTTACTGAAATTGAAGGAGATTATTTTGAGAATAATAACATTGCGATTTCAAGTTCGTTTGAGCCAGGTTCAACATTCAAAACCGTAACTGCAATGATGATGTTGGACAAAGGGCTTGTAACGCTTTCAGACTCAGTTCCAACAGGTGTAAAGCATTTTCCAGGAAATGAAAAGCCGATTAAAGACGTAGGAAATGTTAATAGAGGAAATGTAAGTTTTGAAAGAGCATTAGAGATTTCTTCAAATGTTGGTATAAGTCAATTAGTTTTTGATCATTATGGCAGTGCTGCAAAAAGAAAACAGTTCAGAGAAGATTTGATGCAGTATTTCAGATATGAAAAATTAGGATTGGATATAGATGTTCATGAACCTAAGCCTATTATTCGTTCTTCTGAAAATCCAACTGACCTTTTGAGAATGAGTTTTGGTTATGTTACTCGAATGACTCCTTGCAAATGCTAACTTTTTATAATGCTATTGCAAATAATGGTAAAATGGTAAAACCACAATTTGTAACCGAACTTTTAAGAGATGGAGTTGTGGAGAAAAGTTTTGAACCTATTGTATTGGCTGATAGTATTTGTAAACAAAGTATAAGAGATTCTATTCACAAAGTATTAAAGGGTGTGGTTAATAATGGTACGGGAAGAAGATTAAAGGGAACTTCTTACGGAATTGCAGGAAAATCTGGTACAGCTGAGTTAGATTATGATTCAAAAGAGGGAGTTATTCAACATAGAGCTTCATTTGTTGGGTATTTCCCTGCTGATGAGCCAAAATATTCTTGTATAGTTGTGATAAGTAAGCCAAAAGGTGCAAGAACTCATGGTGGAGATTTGGCAGCTCCTGTGTTTAGAGATCTGTCTGATAGAGTTGTTGGTACAAGAATAGCGTTGACTAAAGTAGGGCATTCAAATGAAAAGAAAATGCCGACAATGAAGTTTGGAAACAGAGATTCTTATGCAGCAATTTGTAATTCTTTGGGATTTAATATTCAGTTTCCTACTTCTACTTGGTTAAAAGTTAGAGAGTATCAAGATAGTTTGGTATTTACTCCTTACTATGTACAAAAGGATGTGGTACCTAATGTGATTGGATTAACGATTAAAGATGCTTTATATATGCTTGAAAATCTTGGAATGAGAGTTAGATTTAAGGGGAAAGGAAGAGTGATTAGTCAAAGTATTGCTCCGGGAACTAAAATAGCAGATAAGGTAATTGTTTTAGAACTTGGCTCAAATAAAGCAAAGAAATAATTTATTAAAGCAAAGAAATAAAAAAATAAAACAAAGAAAAAATTTTTTGAAGCAAAGAAAAAATGAATAGAAAACTAAGAGATTTATTGTCAGATATAAACATTATAAAACAAATAGGTGAAACAGATAAACCTATTTACGATATTGTGTTTGATTCTCGTAAGGTTAAAAAAGATAGTTTATTCGTTGCTCAAAAGGGAACGCAGATTGACGGACACGATTTTATTGATTCTGCAATAAATGATGGTGCAAGCGTTGTAGTTTTAGAACAAATGCCAAATCAAATCAAGGAAAATATTACTTATTTGCAGGTAGAAGATTCTGCAAAGGCCTTAGCATTGTTGGCAAGGAACTATTACGATGATCCTTCCTCCAAATTAAAACTAATAGGCATAACAGGAACAAATGGAAAGACTACAACCGTAACACTATCTTACAATTTATTTAAATGTTTAGGCTATGAATGTGGCTTGATTTCTACAATAGTAAACAAAATAGGCAATAAAGAAATCATTTCTACACACACAACCCCAGATTCTTTATCATTAAATAAATTATTGAATGAAATGGTGGAGTGTGGTTGCGAATATGTTTTTATGGAAGTTAGTTCTCACGCAGTATCTCAAAATAGAATATGGGGATTGACTTATTACGGAGGAGTATTTAGTAATATAACTCATGATCATTTAGATTATCACAAGACTTTTTCTAATTATATAAACGCAAAAAAAGGATTTTTTGATTTATTGAACGAAAAGGCATTTTCTCTTACAAATATTGACGATAGGAACGGAGAAAAGATGCTAGAATCAACAAAGTCTAGAAAATTTACTTATAGTTTGAGTAGAATGGCTGATTATAATGCTAAAGTTATTGAAAATAGTTTTTTTGGATTGCTTTTAAATATAAATGGCAAAGAAGTATCTACTCAATTAGTTGGTCAATTCAATGCCTACAATCTTCTTGCTATTTATTCCATTGCAGAGTTGTGTGGACTGAAACAAGAAGAAATCTTGGTTGGATTAAGCAAACTAAAAGCCGCTAATGGAAGATTTGAAACCTATCGTTTAAAAAATGCATCTACTGCAATCATTGATTATGCACACACACCAGATGCTTTGCTTAATGTCATATCAACAATCAATGAAATCAAACTTGAAGGCAAGTTAATAACGGTTGTAGGTTGTGGAGGAAATAGAGACAAAACCAAACGACCAGAAATGGCAAAAATTGCACAAGAAGGAAGCGATATAGTAATACTAACTTCTGATAATCCACGCTTTGAAAATCCTGAAGATATAATTGAGGATATGAAAAAAGGGGTTGTAGATAACGAAAATTTATTCTGTATAACAGATAGACGACAAGCAATAAAATTAGCTACACAATTAGCAAAAGATAAAAACGATATAATTCTCATTGCAGGCAAAGGGCATGAGACATATCAAGAAATAGAAGGAGTGAAACATCATTTTGATGATAAAGAAGAAGTATTAAAATATTGATATAAAAAAAGATAAAAATATTATGTTGTATTATTTATTTGATTGGTTAGATTCAAGTTTTGATTTCCCTGGTGCAGGAGTATTTCAGTACATTTCTTTCCGAGCAGCCGCAGCTGTAATAACTTCTTTGCTTATTACAATAGTTTTTGGCAAGAAGTTAATAAATTTTTTAAGGAGAAAACAGGTTGGAGAAACTGTTAGAGATTTAGGATTAGAAGGTCAAAAAGCAAAAGAAGGTACTCCAACAATGGGTGGTCTTATAATATTGGCTGCAATCCTTGTCCCAACATTATTATTTGCTAAGTTAGATAATATTTATGTGATAATAATGCTTATAACCACCATTTGGTTGGGAGCATTAGGCTTTGTTGATGACTATATTAAAGTATTTAGAAAAAATAAAGCAGGATTAAGTGGAAAACTTAAAGTTGTAGGTCAAGTAGTTTTAGGAATAGTAGTTGGTTGTATGATGTATTTCCATCCAGATATAACAATAAAAGAAAAAACTGAAATTGCACAATATTCACAACAACATAATTTACAAGACAAATCACAATATGAACAAGCGAAAGTAGAATTTCAAGAAGAATCTTCACGCTCTACAAAAACCACAATACCATTTGTGAAAAACAATGAGTTTGATTATAGTTGGTTAATAAAATGGGTAGGAGATAACTATAAGGATTACGCTTGGTTAATCTTTATTCCTATTGTAATCTTTTTCATTACTGCAATTTCAAATGGAGCAAATCTTACCGATGGCATAGATGGATTGGCTACAGGTACATCTGCAATCATTGGATCTTGTTTGGCAATTCTTGCTTGGGTGAGTGGAAATATAATCTTTGCGAATTATCTTAATATAATGTATATTCCGAATGTAGGAGAATTAACAATTTTTATTGCAGCCTTTGTCGGAGCAACTATGGGGTTTCTTTGGTACAATACTCACCCTGCTCAAATCTTTATGGGAGACACAGGCTCATTGGCAATAGGTGGAATAATTGCAGTTTTTGCAATTTTGATTAGAAAAGAGTTGTTGATACCTATTTTATGTGGCGTTTTTATAGTAGAAAATCTTTCTGTTGTTATGCAGGTTTCTTATTTCAAATACACAAAAAAGAAATATGGAGAAGGAAGAAGAATATTTTTAATGTCGCCCCTTCATCATCACTATCAAAAGAAGGGTTATCCTGAACAAAAAATAGTACAAAGATTTTTTATAATTTCAATAATTTTAGCAGTAACCACAATAGTAACACTTAAATTAAGATAACAATAATGACTATCGATAAGTTAGCAACACAAGGGAGAACAGTCTATTCAACATTAGCAGGAAGACAATATTCAGAAATTGCTATGTTGAGAAATGAAACTTTAAGAAATATGTTTGGTAGTAAAGAAAATTACAAACATAAAAAACAAGTTATTGCAACAATAAAAGGAGTAAGATATATAGATGACTCAAAAAGTATAACACCTAATTCAACTTGGTTTACTTTTGAGACAATAGGTAGCCCGATTATATGGGTGTTGGAAATTAAGGATAATTCTATTGATTTATCATCTCTTGCCAATGCAGTAAAAGAAAAAGTTCATACATTGATAATAGTGGGCGAAAATAATCAAACAAACACAAAATTATTTAATGGTTTGACTAATTTGATTCAAGTAAAAGATTTATCAAATGCAGTTAAAATGGCTTATTATTTTGCAAATGAACCTGATGTAGTATTGTATTCTCCTGCAAATGGAAAGGAAGAAGATATTGAAAATAATGCAAGTAGATTTTTGCAATTAGTTAATGAATTGTAGTAAATGAAACTAAAACTTGTAAAACCACAAATAAAAGGCGATAAAATTATATGGATAGTTTATCTTGGACTATCTATTTTGTCGTTGATATTTGTATTTAGTACAATGGGTAAGAATATCTATCGCTTAGACGGAGATGTTAGCTATATGTTTTTTAAACAGATAGGTATAATATGTGTTGGTATATTCGCTACTTATATTGTGCATAACATAAAATATGAGCATTATGCTCGTTTGCTGAAAATTTTTTATGCTCTATCTATTTTTGGATTATTTATAACCTTAGGTATAGGGGAAATATTTGGAAAATCAGCAAATCGCTGGATAGAATTGCCTTTTATAGGACAATTCCAACCCTCAGAGATTGTAAAATACGTATTAATACTTTATGTGGCGTCAGAATTAGAATCGTTAAAAGATAGAATAAAAGAAACAAAAGAATTTGTAATTTTAATTGTCAAAATATCTGTGATATGTGGATTGATCTTTCCTGAAAACTTTTCTACTGCGGCACTTCTTTTCTTGGCTTGTTTCTTAATGGTATTCGTTGCAGGTGCAAAATTGAAACACTTGTTTATGACAATTATTATAGGATTATGTTTAATTGCCTTTGTATTTCTTTTAAATTATTTGGGGATTGAAATAGGCCGAAGCACAACTTGGTTAAATAGGTTCGTGGCTCACTATAATGGAGATCCGAATGAATACAATCAAGCCAATTCTGCAATAATGGCAATAGCAACAGGAGGTCTAACAGGCTTGGGAATAGGTAATACTGTTGAGGGACGCTTTTTAAGTGAATCGCATAACGATTTTATTTTTGCTATTATCCTAGAAGAAGGAGGAATTTTTATGTGTGTCTTAATTTTGTTGGCTTATTTTGCCTTATTTTATAGGTGTATAGAAGTGTCAAGAAATGCAAAAGGGTTGTTTGGTAAGTATATTGTTTTAGGAATATCTTTTGTAATAATTATTCAAGCCTTAATAAATATGACGGTGGCAACGGGAATTATTCCTGTTACAGGACAAACGTTACCTTTTCTAAGTTATGGAGGAACTTCTTTCCTATTTAGTAGTTGTGCATTAGGAATTGTGCTTAACGTAAGTGCAGAGAGTCAAAAGAAAAAACAAAAGACAATAGAAAAAACTAACGAAGAAAAAGAACAAATAGAAGAAGAAAACACAAATATAGAACAAATATGAAAGTAATAATAAGTGGAGGAGGAACAGGAGGTCATATTTTTCCTGCAATATCAATAGCGAATGCTTTAAAGAATAAATATGCAGATGTGGAAATTTTGTTTGTTGGTGCAAAAGGAAAAATGGAAATGCAGAAAGTGCCACAAGCTGGCTATGAAATTGTGGGGTTGCCAGTAGCAGGCTTTCAACGCAAAAAGTTATGGAAAAATTTTTCATTTCCATTCAAACTACTTTCTTCTATGATGAAGGCTAGAAAAATAATAAAGAACTTTTCACCAGATATAGTTATAGGTGTGGGAGGTTATGCTTCTGGTCCAATATTACGTTCTGCTGTTTCACAAAAAATACCTACTCTTATACAAGAACAAAATTCTTATCCAGGGGTAACAAATAAAATTTTGGCTGATGGTGTAAATAGAATATGTGTTGCATATGAGAATATGGAGAGATGGTTTCCTGCAAATAAAATAGTATTTACAGGAAATCCAATACGTCAAAATATTTCGCTTTTGCAAAACAATGTTGAAGAGATAAGAAATAAAGCATTTTCAACATTTAATATTGTATCAGATAAACCAGTTGTATTAGTTGTTGGAGGAAGTTTGGGAGCCTTGACAATAAATGAAAGCATAATAAATAATCTTGATTACTTTGTTAAGAATAATATTCAATTAATTTGGCAGACAGGTAAATGGTTTTTTGAAAAAGCAAAAGATAGGGTGTCTCAAATCAACTCTGGAAATATTAAAGTTTATGAGTTTATTTATGAAATGGAACAGGCTTATTCTTTGGCTAATGTAATAATTTCACGAGCTGGTGCTATTGCAATTTCAGAACTTTGTATAGTTGGTAAACCTTGTATATTAGTTCCTTCTCCAAATGTATCGGAAGATCATCAGACTAAAAATGCTAATGCTCTTGTTTCAAAATCTGCCGCAATAATGGTTAAAGATATAGAATCAAGAGAAAAACTTATAGGAGAGTTAGATAGATTGATAAATAATGAAGCTTTACGACAAGAAATGTCTGAAAATATTACCAAACTTGGCATTAGAGATGCTGATAAAAGAATAGTAGAACAAATAGAACTAATACTTAGTAAATAAATGGAGGCAAAGACATATTATTTTGTTGGAATAGGAGGTATAGGTATGAGTGCTATTGCTCGTTATCTAAAAAATAATGGACACAAAGTCTATGGCTATGACAGAACTCAAACGCTTCTAACATCCGAACTTGAAAATGAAGGAATGATTATTACTTACGAAGATAATCCTTGTTCTTTGCCAGAAGTTATTGATTTAGCTATATATACACCTGCAATATCTTCTGAAAATAAATTATTGAAAGAAATTATTAAACGAGGAATTCAGTTGAGTAAACGAGCGTTTGCGTTGGCTGAAATTGTTAAAGGGAAAAAGGTAATCGCAATAGCAGGAACTCATGGTAAAACAACAACTTCTGGATTGATTGCACATCTATTACATAATAGTAAAATAGGCTGTTCTGCCTTTTTAGGAGGAATAGCAAATAATTATTCAACCAATATGTTGTGTAATACAAAATCTGAATATGTTGTTGTGGAAGCAGATGAATATGATAGATCATTTTTGCAACTTAATCCATATATTTCAGCAATTACTTCTATTTCGCCAGACCATTTAGATATTTATCAAAATAAAGAAAACCTTGAACAAGCTTTTATTCAATTTGCAAATCAAACTAATAAAAAAGGACAAATATTTCTAAAAAAAGAAATAAATGTAGAAATACATTCAGAAATCAGGACAAATACATATTCTTTAACAAATATAGAAGCAGATTATTATGCTTGGAATATAAGAGTAAGTAATGGAAGTTATTACTTTGACTATCACACTCCAGAAAAAATCTACTATGATATGCAAATGACTTATCCTGGTATTCATAATATTGAAAATGCTGTTTTAGCTCTATCAATAGCTTTGCAACTCGGTGTAAACGAATATGAATTAAGAGCAGGACTAAAATCATTCAAAGGAATGAAACGCCGATTTGATTTGAAATTAAAAACACAAGATACAATTTACTATGACGATTATGCACATCATCCAGAAGAAATAGAAGCAACTATAACTTCTTTGAAACATTTGTATCCAAACAAACGCATTTGTGGAATTTTTCAACCACATTTGTATTCAAGAACAAAAGATTTTGCAGACGAATTTGCAAAAGTATTAGAAGAATTAGATGATATAATACTTCTCCCGATTTATCCGGCAAGAGAAGAACCAATACCTGGTATAACATCTAAAACAATTTTACACAAAATTAATAAAATGGATAAGTACCATGTAACGAAAGAACAACTTTTACCTTTGATTTCTGCTTTGCAACCACAATTATTAGTAACTCTTGGAGCAGGAGACATAGATCAATTGATAGAACCAATAATTCAATCATTAAAAGAAGATGAATAAGAAAATAATATTTGTCTTAATAATAATAGGAATAATATTTTTAATCATTGTAGCAAATATTGCAATGAAAAATCTTTCTATTTCAAAAGTTGAGGTAGAAATGATATACAAAGGTTCAGACAAATTGATTGTAAAGGAGCAAGTTTATTCCTTGTTAAATAAAAAATATGGTACTTTCACAAATTATAAAATTAAAGAAATAGATACTAAAGAGATTGAGGCATTTTTAGAAAGTAAGAATTTTATATATTCAGCTGATGTGTATTTGAACTTACTTGGCGGATTAGAAATAACAATAACACAAAACAATCCTATCCTTAGGGTAATAAACAATAAAGGTGAACAAAGATACATAGATGAACAAGGGAATATTTGTAATATGCTAAAAAACAAAACCGCGAATGTTCTAATAGCAAATGGAGAGATAAAAGAAACATTTAAAGGTTTGCAAAAAATAGATTCTTTGCAAACACCTATATCCTATAATCTATACACACTTGTAACAAAACTAAGGGAAGATGCTTTGCTTTATAATCAAATAGATCAAATATATTATAATAAAAATACCACTTATGATTTGATACCAAAAATTGGAGATTATGTAATAAGATTTGGTAAATATGAGAATATCGATGACAAACTTTTAAAATTAAACAATCTATATAAAGAAGGATTTTTAGAATTTGGTTGGGATAATTATAGTGAGGTGAAATTAGAGTTTGAAGGGCAAGTAGTTTGCGTAAGAAAATAAATAATCAAAAACACAATAAATGATATGAGAAACATAGTAGTAGGAATTGATGTCGGAACGACAAAAATTGCAGTCTTTATTGCAGAAAAAAAAGAAAACGGTGAGATTCACATTTTAGGAATGGGTCGCACAGAATCACAAGGCGTAGAAAGAGGAATTGTGAAAAACATACAAGATACAGCAACCTCTATCAAAATAGCAGTGAAAAAGGCCGAAGAAATGTCAGGCGAAAAAGTGGAAGATGTGTATGTGGGAATCGCAGGACATCATATCCGCACTCAACAGCACAGAGGAAATATTATAATTCAAGAACAAGACCATATTATTACCAGAGAAGATGTTGAAAGGCTAAAAAACGAACAATATGCTATTCTTATGGATAACGGAGAGCAAATAATAGATGTAATCCCTCAAAATTACATAGTAGATAACGATGCTCCAACCATGAATCCTGTGGGGAGAATTGGTAAATGTTTAGCAGGTGATTTTAATTTAATAACAGGAAATTCGGTAAACATACAAAACATTTATCGAAGCGTACAATTAGCAGGATATAAAGTAAAAAAATTAGTTTTAGAACCAATAGCATCAGCCGAATCAGTGGTAAACGAAGAAGAAAAAGACGCAGGAGTATGTTTAGTTGATATAGGAGGCGGAACAACTGATGTTGCGATTTTCTATGGTGGTATAATACGACACACAGCAGTAATTCCGTTGGCAGGAAATGTTATTACAGATGATATAAAACAAGGTTGTTCTATAATAAGAACACAAGCAGAAGCATTAAAACAAAACTTTGGAGCCTGTCTTGATACTCCAACCTCAGCTAATGAAATAATATCTATTCCAGGCTTTCGAGGAAGAGAACCAAAGGAAATATCAGTACAACAATTAACAAAAATAATAAATGCAAGAGTTAAATTGATATTAGAGCAAGTTCTATATGAATTGGTAAACACAGGTTACAATAAAAAACTTATTGCAGGAGTGGTCCTCACAGGAGGAGGAGCAAAAATCAAAGACATTGATAGATTTACAGAATATATTTTAGGATTAGACGCACGTGTAGGAACTCCACAAGAACATCTTTCGGGTACAATAACAGAAGAAATGAAACACCCTATGCATGCAAAAGGAATAGGACTTGTTTTAAAAGCCATTCAAGATAT